>MDTG01140606.1_pt1 | contig 19884 bp, 22 predicted proteins | sample 811421 | NCBI WGS metagenome assembly MDTG01 (sample SAMN05326645, study PRJNA326480) | marine metagenome | isolation source: seawater | place: Pacific Ocean: South East | collected 2011
CTGATTAACAGTCAGATGCTCTAACCAGCTGAGCTAAGGAGGAGTGTTTGTTAAAAACACCGGCAAAAATAACAGAAACCAGTAAATAATAAAATATATTTGCAAAAAATATAATTATGAATGTCTTAGTAGTTGGTACAGTTGCTTTTGACGCAATAGAAACGCCCTTTGGAAAAACCGACAAAATAGTTGGGGGAGCGGCAACATATATTTGTTTGGCCTCTTCGTTTTTCACTCAAAAATTAAATTTAATATCTGTTGTGGGAGAAGACTTTCCTGAAGACGCTATAAAAATGTTAAAAAACAAGTCAGTTAATACAAAAGGACTGCAAATAAAAAAAGGAGAAAAGACATTTTTTTGGTCCGGTAAATATCACAACAACATGAACAATAGAGACACACTGGACACACAGCTTAATGTTTTAGAAAATTTTAATCCTATTGTTCCAGAGGAGTATAAAGAGAGTGAGTTTTTAATGTTGGGCAACCTAATGCCATCTGTACAAAAAAAGGTTTTGAATCAAATGAAAAAAAAACCAAAACTTATAGTTTTAGACACTATGAATTATTGGATGGACTTTTATATGAAAGACTTGAAAGAGGCGCTAAAACAGGTTGATGTTTTAACAATTAATGATGAAGAGGCAAGGCAACTTTCTGAAGAATACTCTTTAGTAAAGGCGGCAAAAAAAATTTTAAACATGGGGCCAAAAAATGTAATTATTAAAAAAGGCGAACATGGCGCACTATTGTTTAACAAAAGCGAGGTTTTTTTCGCCCCCGCACTTCCAATAGAAGATGTGTTTGACCCAACAGGGGCCGGAGATTCTTTTGCTGGAGGATTTATCGGTTATTTGGCCAACACAAACGACATTTCATTTCAAAACATGAAAAGAGCTGTAATAAACGGGTCGGCAATGGCCTCATATTGTGTGGAAAAGTTTGGAACACAAAAACTAAATGAGATAACATCTAAAGATGTTGAGTCAAGAATTAATGAGTTTATTAATTTAGTGAAGGTAGACTAAAACCAGTCTAAGTTATTTTTTGTTAGAAACGCTTTCTTCATAATACTTGTCAATTTGCAAATTATCACCCTCCGCTGCATTAACGGCTAACAGGTCGCACCGTACATTTTCTTTGTTTTCAGCATGCCCCTTTATCCAAAAAAAGGAAACAGTGTGCTTTCTATAAACACTTAGAAAACGAAACCATAAATCGGCATTTTTCTTTCCCTTAAAGTTCTTTTTTTCCCAGAGAAAAACCCAATTTTTTTCTACAGAATCCACAACATATTTTGAGTCCGAATATATTAAAACGGTAGAGGGCTTTTTTTTGATGCTTTCTAGTGCAATAATCACAGCTAAAAGCTCCATTCTATTGTTCGTTGTTAGTCTAAAACCTTCGGATATTTCTTTCCTGTGGACTCCACTTTTCATAACAACTCCATAACCTCCATTACCGGGATTTCCTTTTGAAGATCCGTCTGTATATATTATTATTGACACTGTTGTATAATTATATTTTCTATAGTTTTAGGAAAAAAAGCCCGTTCTAAAGACTTTATCTTCCCCTCTAAACTGTTAACAGTTTCGTTTTTTGAAATAACACATTTTTTTTGTAGGATAACCTCACCTTTGTCATAAAATTTATTAACAAAATGTATTGTTATCCCGCTTTCACTCTCGTTGTTTTTTATAACAGCCTTGTGGACATTAGCCCCATACATCCCTTTCCCACCGTATTTTGGCAGAAGAGAAGGGTGAATATTAATTATTCTTTTTTTATAATAATTAACCATTTTTTCTGGAATTTTAAGCAGAAAACCAGCAAGTATAATATAGTCTATATTAAAGGTTTTTAATGATTTTTGGAGCGTTGAAAAGTCAGCCAGCTCTTTTTTTGTTGTATAACAAAGGGGCACTCCAAAATTTTTGGCTCGCGTAACAATAAAGGATTTTCTATTATTAGTACAAATTAGAGCAACAGTTATAGTGTTAGATTTTTCAAAATAAACACAGATGTTTTCAATATTACTACCTGACCCCGAACCAAAAACAGCTATTCTTTTCATAAGCAATCAAAATTATTCAAAAATAGTATAAACATATATATGTTAAAATAGAAAATAATAAAGTTTGCAAGTTCGTTATTTTATAGTTTTATTTGCATATTACTAACTAAAAAAAATTAGAAATGTCGGATATAGCAGAAAAAGTAAAAGCAATTATTGTTGACAATTTAGGTGTTGACGCCACTGAAGTGGCAAATGAAGCAAGCTTCACCAATGATTTGGGCGCAGACTCGCTTGATACGGTTGAATTGATTATGGAATTTGAAAAGGAGTTCGACATTCAAATACCTGACGACAAAGCAGAGGCAATTTCAACTGTTGGAGATGCAATAACATTTATTGAAGAGGCAAAAGCATAAATAACATGAACGATAGAAGAGTAGTTGTCACCGGAATAGGGGCCTTAACTCCTATCGGAAATAATTTAGATGATTATTGGGGCTCATTAATCAGCGGGGTGAGTGGCGCCGCTCCTATCACACATTTTGATGCCTCACACTTTAAAACGCGCTTTGCTTGTGAGGTTAAAAACTTTAATGTAAAAGAGTTTATTCATCCTAAAATTGCAAGAAAACTAGACAGGTTTAGTCAATATGCGATGGTTGTTGCCGAGGAGGCAATTAACAAATCAAAACTTGATACAAATTCTATCAACTCCGAGAGGGCGGGTGTTATTTGGGGCTCTGGAATTGGCGGAATGGAAACATTTTTTAATGAGTCTGTTGCTTTTGGAACGGGAGGAGGCCAACCACGATTTAATCCCTTTTTTATACCAAAATTAATTTCTGACATACCGGCCGGGCACCTTTCCATTAAATACAACTTTAGAGGCCCTAACTTCACAACGGTTTCCGCTTGCGCCTCTTCTACTAACGCATTAATTGATGCGTTTAATTATATTAAATGGAATAAATCAGACCTGTTTATTGTTGGAGGTTCGGAAGCGTGTATTTTTCCCCCTGGAATAGGCGGATTTAATTCTATGATGGCCCTATCAACTAGAAACAGCGACCCTAAAAAAGCATCTAGACCATTTGATAAAGACAGAGATGGTTTTGTTATGGGAGAAGGGGGCGGGGCTCTTATTTTAGAAGAATATCAACATGCGCTTGACAGGGGGGCACCCATATATGCCGAGGTTGTTGGCGGAGCGTTAACAGCAGATGCGTTTCATATTACGGCACCCCACCCAGAGGGCTTGGGAGCAAAAAATGTCATGAAACAAGCTATTGAAGAGGCTAAGGTAGAAAAGACCTGTATAGATTATATAAATGTACATGGCACATCCACACCATTAGGGGATATTGCAGAAACAAAAGCTATTCAGTCTTTGTTTGGAAATCATGCATATAAATTAAATATTAGCTCTACAAAATCAATGACAGGGCATTTATTAGGGGCGGCTGGCGTAATAGAGGCGATAGCCTGTATAATGTCTGTAAAAAACAACATTGTCCCACCAACAATAAATCATGAAACCCATGATCCAGAGATTGATAAAAAGTTAAATTTAACACTAAACAAGGCTCAAAGCCGAAAGGTAAGCTATGCTTTGAGCAATACATTTGGATTTGGCGGCCATAACGCGTCAATACTATTTAAAAAGCATGAATAATTATTTTGTTTAAAAAAATATTATCACAAATACCGTTTTTAAAAAAGAACAAAGCTAAATTTAAATTATTGGGCTATAAAACAGGCAAAAGGCTATATGAGACCGCCTTAACTCACAAATCATTTAGTGCCAAAAACCACAATGAAAAGTTAGAGTTTTTAGGAGACTCTATTTTATCTTTTTTAGTGGCAGAGCTACTGTTTTTAGACAACCCAGAGAAAGAAGAGGGCTATATGTCTAAGAAAAGATCAATAATTGTTAGCAGAAAACATTTAAACATGGTCGGGTGTAAGATTATATCCAAAAATCACATAAAGAGCCAATTAAAAGAACTTCCATCAAATATTTTCGGAAATACACTAGAGGCTGTTATTGGGGCAATATATATTGACAAGGGTATGCCTCAAGCAAGGGCCTTTGTAAAAAAACACATATATAAATCAGAGTTTTTACAACCACTATTAGACAATGACTTTAAAAGCAAACTCTTAAAGCTTGTTCAAAAAGAAAAAATAAACATAAAATATAAAACAAAAGAAAAAGAGGGTTTTTCAAAGCAAGAACAAAAATTTATGTCAACAATTTTTTTAAATGGCACAAAAACAGCAGAAGGCACGGCGGGATCTAAAAAAGAGGCTGAGCAGCAGGCAGCAAAAAAAACCATACAAAACCGGTTTTAATTCTGATGAAAAAGAGCTATACTTTAGATTGTGAGTACGAGTATGATTTTACCGTTTTAGCTATTAACAGCCACATAAAAGCATACAGGCTGTGTTGGCTTCTAAACCAGGAGCTTGATTTAAATTTAGAGGCTGTTGACCCGCATAAAATAAGCGAAGAGCTTGTTTTTACAAGATACAGGTCAGAAAAGATCGACAATGAAACAATTAACTTGTTGGCCAATAGATCAAAAAAGGGACATTTAATTCCATCACAAAAAAGCATTAATTACTTTTTTATAATTAATAAATTAACCTGTGAAAACAAAAAACTTGCTATACTAGCTAGACTAAGAAAAATAAATGATATACTTTTGGTGTTTGAATTCCCGTTGGATAAAGAAAAAAACAGCGACAGATTTATAATATATGATAAGAAAAACTAAAATAATAGCCACTATTGGGCCATCAACCTCTTCAAAAGAAAAGTTAACAGCACTAGTGCAAAAAGGAGTAAATGTTTGTAGGTTAAACTTTTCGCACTTGCCACATAAAAAGGCAAAAGAAATTATTTCAAACATTAAAGAAGTAAATTTAAAATTGAATGTTCACACAGCTATTTTAGCTGATTTGCAGGGCCCCAAAATTAGAGTTGGAGACTTTGATAGACCGCTAAAGCTTAAAAAAGGATCAGAAATAATTTTTTCCACAAAAAACAAAAAAGACACGATCTATATTAATTATAAAAATTTTGCAAAAGATGTAGTACCAAAAGATGTTGTTCTTTTAGATGATGGAAAAATAAAACTAGAAGTTGTTAAAACAAACAAAAAAGACAAGGTTGTTTTAAAAGTGGTTTTTGGGGGGCTCCTACAGCCTAGAAAGGGTGTTAATTTGCCAAACACAACAATTTCATTGCCCTGTCTTACTGAAAAAGACCGGAGCGATTTAGATTTTATTTTATCCCAAAAAATAGAATGGGTTGGCCTTTCTTTTGTTCGAAAAGCCAAAGATGTTAAAGACCTTAAAAAGATAATTAATAGTAGCAATTCATTACACAAAGTTGTTGCAAAAATTGAAAAGCCTCAGGCTATAAAAAACATTAATGCCATTATTGAGGCTTCAGACGCAATTATGGTTGCAAGAGGAGACCTTGGCGTCGAGGTGCCACCACAAAAAGTGCCGGTGTATCAAAAAATGATAGTTAATAAGTGTATATCAAAATCAAAACCGGTTATTATCGCAACACAAATGCTAGAAAGCATGACAGACAGCCCTACAGCAACAAGAGCAGAGGTTAATGATGTGGCTAACTCGGTTATTGATGGGTCAGACGCCCTAATGTTAAGTGGCGAAACCTCTATAGGAAAACACCCGTTAAAAGCGGTTGACACCATGCGAGACATAATAAAGGGTATTGAATCTAGCGAACATAGCATTTCAAAAAATCAAGAAGATAGAGAAATAAAAGAAGAAGGAAGGTTTCTTTCAAACGCAGTGTGTTTAAATGCGGCGCAAATTGCTAAACAAACAAATGCCAAAGCAATCATTGCTATTACCTATTCAGGGTTTAACACGATAAAGGTTTCAAGCTTCAGACCACAGGCCTTTATTTACGCTTTTACAAACAATCACAGTATTTTAAATACACTAAGCTTGGTTTGGGGAGTCCAGGGTTTTTATTACGAAGGAGCATCAACAACAAGCCAAACCATCAAAGAAACTAAAGAGATATTAAAAAAACAGAAACACCTAAAAAAAGGAGATGTTGTTGTAAATATAGCTAGCATGCCAGCAAGAGAAAGGGGCACAACTAACATGATGAAAATAAGTAAAATTTAAAAAATGATAAACACCAAATTATTAGCAGAAATTTGTGAGGTGGCTGGGGCACCGGGGCACGAGCAAAGGGTACGAGAAATTATACTAAGAGAGGTTGAGCCATTAGTAGACGAGATTAAAATTGACAATCTTGGTAATGTTTTGGCAATAAAAAAAGGAAAAGAACGGAAGAAGGTAATGATAGGTGCGCATATGGATGAGATTGGGTTCATTGTTACGCACATTGATGAAAAGGGGTTTGTTTACTTCCACACCCTAGGGGGCTTTGATCCAAAAACACTTACAGCGCAAAGAGTAATTATTCATGGAAAAAAAGATATCCACGGAGTAATGGGCGGCAAGCCAATTCATCTTATGAGTGCGGCTGACCGAGCAAAAGTACCGACCCTCAAAGACTACTTTATTGATACTGGGCGAACAAAAAAAGAGTTAGAAAAAATTGTTTCAGTAGGGGACACAATTACAAGAAGCGGCAAACTGATTGAAATGGGAAGTTGTATAAATTGCAAGTCTCTAGACAACAGGGTTTCTGTATTTATATTAATAGAGATGTTTCGAGAGATGAAAAAAACACCATTTTATGATGTTTATGGGGTGTTTACTGTGCAGGAGGAGGTGGGTATAAGAGGTGCAAATGTATCGTCAATGGATATTAATCCTGATTTTGGATTTGGACTTGACACAACGATTGCTTGGGACACGCCTGGAAGCACAAAACAAGAACAGGTTTCAGCACTAGGAGAGGGAGCCTGCATTAAAGTTATGGATTCTTCAACCATTTGTGATTATCGGATGGTTTCTTATATGAAAGAGATTTCGAGAAAGAAAAAGATAAAAACGCAATTAGAGATATTGCCAGCAGGAGGAACAGACACATCAGGAATACAAAGAATGAATCCAGGAGGTAGCATAGCCGGAGCGGTGTCTATTCCAACAAGACACATACATCAGTCTATCGAAATGGCGCACAAAAGTGATGTTAGAGGCGCTATTGATTTACTAAGACATTCTGTAGAAAATCTTCACAAATATAATTGGAGCTTTAAAAGGTAAAATCACTAGTGCTGAGAGCACATTTATATTGAAGAGAATTGTTTTAAAAATCTCAAATCATTTTCAAAGAAAAGCCGCAAATCGTTTATGCCATATTTTAGCATTGCGATTCTTTCAATTCCCATCCCAAAGGCATAACCACTGTATTTTTTGTGATCAATTCCGCAGTTTTTCAAAACATTTGGGTCTACCATGCCACACCCTAGAATTTCTAAATAACCACTGTTTTTACACACGCCACAACCATTTGCATTACAAATATTACAACTAACATCAACCTCTGCGCTTGGTTCAGTAAACGGGAAGTATGAGGGGCGTAATCGTATCTTTGTTTTTTTACCAAATAGTTCTTTAGCAAAATAAAAAATCATCTGTTTTAAATCTGCAAAACTTATTTTTTCATCAATATATAAACCCTCAACCTGATGAAAAATACAATGTGCTCTTGAAGAAATAGCTTCATTTCTGTACACCCTACCTGGAGATACGATTCTAATTGGCGGGTTTTCTTTTTCCATATATCTTACCTGAACAGAAGAGGTGTGGGTTCGTAAAAGTTTATCTGGGTTAGTTTGTACAAAAAAAGTGTCTTGCATGTCTCTTGCCGGGTGTTCTTTCGGTAGGTTTAGGGCAGAAAAATTATGCCAATCATCTTCAATTTCAGGCCCCTCAGAAACACTAAACCCCACCCTACTAAAAATATTCAAAATTTGACCCCTAATGATAGAAATAGGGTGCCTACTACCAAAGCTATCCAAACTAACAGGTTTAGTCAAATCAATTTTTTCTAATGAGCAAACTGTTTCAAAGCTGCCTTTAAAAAACTCTACTTTTGCTTCAGCCGCAGCTTTTAATTTATTTATTGCCTGTCCAAACTTTTTTTTGTTTTCAGGCTCAATTTCTTTAAATTTATTAAAAAGACCAACTATCTCACCCTTTTTTCCTAAAAATTTTAAACGAAAAAATTCCAGATCTTCTTTATCTTTTGGTGCAAAGAGCTCAATGTCTTTTAGTAATAATTCTATAGTTTTTAACATTATAATAATTTGTATATATTTACCAAATTAATTACAAAGAAACAATAATTATGCTAAATAGAATTTCAAAAACAGGAATAACATGGGTTTTTGCATTAGCAATCCTAATGTCTTTTGCTTCTTGTGAAAAAGCAAAAGACACAATAGGCATTATTATTGTAAAAGACTCTGATGGCAATACTGTTTCAGGGGCGACAGTTGTTTTGCATCAGGATGGATTAATTAGTCAACAAGGGTCCTCAACCCTTACGGAGTTAAGGAAAACAGATGTTACAGATGCAAATGGAAGGGCCGAGTTTACTTACGCGCTTGAAGCGATATTTCGTGTTGATGTAGAAAAAATAGACGGAAACAGTACTTATACGGGTTCAAATATAATTAGGCTTTTAAAAGAGAAAACGGTAACCCAGGTTGTCGAGATCAACTAAGGTATTTAATAATTGCTTTTTTAATCAAGTTTTTTTGCTCATCTTTTGACAGGCTGTGTAATGCTTTTAGCTCAACATAGTGAGGCCACCCATCACCGTCTATACCATTAAACTTATAATAGCCATAATAACTTAATAATTTGCATGTAGCAACATGCAGTACGTTAATTTTTTCTTCTCTAGTGTAATTCTTTATTCCAAAATTTAGCTCTTGAATCCCGATTAAATATAAAATTCCCTTTAACGAAACCTCATCATCAAACTGTTTTTCCAACCTGTCCACAAGCCTCTTCCATTGCGCATCTAAATCTTCCATGTAACAAAAATAAAGTTTTTATATCTTTATGCCTATGAATTACTTAGACATTATTATTGTAATACTTATTTTTTATGGTTTGGTAAGAGGCTTTTCCAACGGGATAATAATAGAAGTTTCAAATATAATATCAGTATTTTTCGCTATATATATAGGGGCTCATTTTTCCCAATTAATTTATCCCTACTTGTCCCTAAAAATGTTAAAAGATTACACAAACATAGTCCCCCTGGTTGCGTTTTTCTTAGTTTTTTTAATTATATTGGTTATTGTAAAATCTTTAGGGGAAATTTTGAACAAAATATCAAAACAGTTGGCATTAGGTTTTCTTAGTAGAATTTTAGGAGCCTTTTTTGGAATGCTAAAAATGTTATTAATTTGTTTGGTTTTGCTTTTTTTAGTGGTTGATTATGAGGTTTTAGACAAGCAAACACAAAAAAAATCAATTCTTTTTATCCCACTACAAAGCGCAACCCAAGTTTTAATACCAGAGTTTAAAAAACACAAGAAAACAATTATTAAGTCTGCTAAAGAAAGCACCAAAAAAGCGAAAGAGACTATAGAGAAAAGAATTAATACCGAACAGCCTTAATTCCTGGAAGGTCTTTTCCTTCTAAAAATTCAAGCATAGCCCCTCCGCCAGTTGAAACATAAGAGACTCTTTTTTCAAGCTTAAATTTTTGCAATGCAGCTATAGAGTCCCCCCCTCCAACCAAAGAAAAGGCACCATTTTTAGTCGCCCAACAAATAGCCTCGCCAATTTCACGAGTCCCCCTTTCAAAGCTTTTCATTTCAAAAACTCCCATTGGCCCATTCCATATTATTGTTTTCGAACTTTTTATAATCCTACAAAACTTAGCGACCGATCTGTCTCCTAAATCTAATCCCATGTAATTTTCGTCAATCATAAAAATATCAGATTGAGTTGTTTTTGAGTCATCACTAAATGAATCTGCATTTAACGAATCAATTGGTAAAATTAAGTTAACATTATTTTTTTTTGCTTCTTTAATTAATTGTTTAGCCAGTGTTAACTTGTCTTTTTCAACTAAAGATTTACCAACACTTCCGCCCATCGACTCTATAAAAGTATAAGCCATACCTCCCCCAACAATCAAATTATCAACCTTTTTAAACAGGCTTTTTATTACATCAATTTTTCCAGTAATTTTTGACCCTCCAATAATTGCAGTAAAAGGCCGGTCACATTTTTTTAATACGTTTTTTAGCACACTTATTTCTTTGGAAAGCAAAAGGCCAAAGTATTTATTTTTAGTAAAGAATTTAGTAATTATAGCTGTAGAGGCGTGTGCTCTGTGAGCGACCCCAAAAGCATCATTAACATAAACATCAGCTAGTTCTGCTAACTTTTTTGAAAAATACTCATCACCGCTTTTTTCTTCATTGTAAAACCTAAGGTTTTCTAAAACAATTACATCGCCATCACTCATCTTTGAAATAAGGTCGAGAGTCTTTTTTCCAATACAATCATTGCTAAATTGAACCCTTTTGTCCAAAAGAATTGACAAATGATTAACGGTATGTTTAAGCGAATATTTTTCTTCAAATCCATTTTTAGGTCGGCCCAAATGAGAAATTATAATAGCCCTTCCCCCATCATTAACAACTTTTTGAATTGTTGGTATCGCGGCAACCATTCTAGTGTCATCACTAATTTCCAGATTTTCATTTATTGGGACATTAAAATCCACCCGTATTAGTACTTTTTTCCCTTTTAAGCAGACATGTTCAATGGTTTTCATTTTGCAAAAGTATAATAATTACTAACAATGTAATTGATTTTATTTACATTTGACATAAAGAAATTAAACATGTTGTTTAAAGAAATTCCAGGAAATGATTTAATTAAAAAACAGCTGCTTTCAACGGCAAAAAATAAGCGCATAGGTCACGCCCAGCTTTTTACTGGAAACACGGGAAGCGCTAAACTTGCACTTGCTTTTGCATATGCTAGATATATAAATTGCAAAAATAGTTCTGAAAACGATTCATGTGGAAAGTGCCCATCTTGTTTTAAGTACAACTCTTTGTCTCATCCAGACCTGCACTTAATTTTCCCGGTTTTAAAACAGCCAGGGTTAAAGAATGCAGTCAGTGATTTTTTTGTTAAGCAATGGCGCAGCTTTATTTTAAACAACACGTACGATTCATTAGACAACTGGATCACATCTATATCTGAAAAAAGCCCGTCATCAAGAGGAGCGATATATAAAGATGAAGCAGTTTTAATTCAAAAAAAATTAAGTTTAAAAAATTTTGAAGCTGAATATAAAGTTATTATTATCTGGATGCCAGAAAAAATGAATGTCGAAGCTTCAAACAAACTCCTTAAGGTTTTTGAAGAACCCCCAAAAAGAACAGTTTTCTTGTTGGTTTCTGAAAAGCCAAAAAACATGCTTCCAACGCTAAACTCAAGATTGCAAAAAATAAAAATAAGTAATTTTAACACTGGCGACATTATAGGGTTTTTTAAAAACAAAAACCTAACGCTTGAAAAGGCAAATCATCTTGTAAACTTAACAGGCTCAGACCTTGGAAAGATAATTAGAATTCTAGAAGATGATAACGAGGAAGCCGACTTTTTAGGAAAATTTTCTTCCTGGATGAGGGTGCTGTATAAGGTTGATATAGTTAAACTTTCAAATCTTATAGATTCAATTTCTAAAATGGGTAAAAACAATCAAAAAAGCTTTTTATTATATGCAATAAAAATAATTAGAGAATGTTTAATATATAATTACGCCGACAAATTCCTTTTAAAAACTAACCCAGAAGAGACAACATTTATTTCTAAATTTTCAGCGTATGTACATGAAGAAAATTGCATTATACTTGTTGATAAATTAGAAGAAGCAATACAAAATTTAGATAGAAATGCAAACTCTAAAATTCTGCTTTTCGAGTTGTCTTTACAAATTATGAAAATTTTAAAAGTTAAGCGTAAGTTTGCAGTTAATTAAAATTATATTATGAGTTGCGGAACCGGTGATTGTAGTACTTGTGAGGTGTCAGAAAATAGAGGGTGTGGCGTAAGCACTGTTTTTGATTGGCTGTATCAAATTGATAGCCCAAAAAGCGAAACTTCGAACCTGGTCGAAGTCCAGTTTAAAGGAGACAGAAAAGACTTTTATATAAATAATGAAAACATAGCCTTAAAAAAAGGAGACATAATTGCTGTTGAGGGCGCAAAGTCAGGACACGATATAGGTAGAGTCACAATGACAGGAGAGTTGGTTTCACTTCAAATAAGTAGAAAGAATAGAGACATTAACAAGGACCCATTAAAAAAAATTTATAGAATTGCTTCGGAAAGAGATAAGCAAAAGTGGAAGTCTGCAATTGAAAAAGAAATTGATACTTTAAAAAAAGCAAAAAGATTAATTGACAATTTTAAACTTGAAATGAAACTTACTGATGTAGAGTTTCAAGGGGACGATTCTAAAGCAACATTTTATTATACAGCAGACAAGCGGGTTGATTTTAGAGAGCTAATAAAAGAATATTCAACACAATTTAAAATAAAAGTTGAAATGAGACAAATAGGAGCAAGACAAGAGTCAGCTAAACTGGGTGGATTGGGAAGCTGTGGCAGAGAGTTGTGTTGTTCAACTTGGATGACAGAATTTCCTTCAGTCTCTACATCAGCAGCAAGGTATCAACAATTGTCAATAAATCCACAAAAGATTTCAGGACAATGTGGAAGATTAAAATGCTGTTTAAACTTTGAACTTGATGGCTATGTAGAGGCGCTAAAGTTTTTTCCTAGCACTAAACCAGTGCTTAAAACGGAATCAGGATTAGCAAAGTTTGTAAAGTTAGATGTTTTTAAAGGCGTTATGTTTTATTTCAACTCGCAAGAGCCCGCCTCTGACTTGTTAGAAATCAGGGCGGAAGATGTTAAACAGATAATAGAGTTAAATAAAAAAGGAAAGACTCCCAAAGGTTTTGATCAGTTTATAATTGACAAAAACAAGAGAGAGTTAAATTTTGAAGACGCCATGGGTAGAGATGATATTAATAGATTTGATAATAAAAATTCAAACAAAAAAAGAAAAAAAAACAAAAGAGGGAAGAACTTTAAGAGGCCACAAAGATAAATTAAAAAATATGCTTAGATATTTTATGTTTTTTTTAATATTCACTTTTATTGCTTGTACTAAAAACACAAAAACACAATATTATTCTTTTAATAATAAAACATGGAATGCCGACAGCATTGTGATGTTTAAATATTTTGTTTCAGATACAACAAAAAAGTATGATTTAATTTTAAAAATTAGACATACTGTTGATTATGATTTTCAAAACCTTTTTCTTTTTTTAGACAACGGAACAAAAGATACTGTTGAGATAATTTTAGCAAATAAAAATGGAAAATGGTTTGGGTCGGGAGTAAGTGATGTTAGAGAAATAGAGCATATTTTTGCTAAAGAGCTGCTTTTTTCTAAAAAAGGAGAACACTATCTTAAAGTTGAACAAGCAATGCGATATGGGCCTGAAGAAAAGATAAGAAATTTAGAACACATTCTTGATGTTGGATTAACTGTAGCAAGAAGAAATGAGTAGAAAAAGAAAGGTTTTCTTATGGTTTTTAGTTCTCAGTCCATTTTGGGTTTTGTTTATGTTAGTTCAATTAACTTCGTTTGAGTTTTTTGGACCGCTTCCTACATTTGATCAGTTAGAAAACCCAAAAAACAATCTAGCAACAGAGGTTATTTCTTCTGATAGTATTGTAATTGGCAAGTTTTTTATTGAAAACAGAACATCAGCAAAAAAAGAAGACATACCCCAAACCTTTATAAATGCTCTTCTTGCCACAGAAGACATCAGGTTTCGAGATCATTCAGGAATTGATGTTAGGGCTCTTTTTAGGGCAGTTTATGGCGTTGTTTCTAGAAAATCACAGTTAGGCGGTGCAAGCACGATAACACAACAGGTAGCAAAAATGCTATTTACAAAGCAGCCCGCTTCAGGTGTAGAAAGGCTTAAACAAAAACTAAAAGAGTGGGTTATTACAGCTAATCTTGAAAGAACATATACAAAGGACGAGATATTATTAATGTATTTAAACAGGTATGATTGGGTAAATAATGCTGTTGGAATTGAGTCTGCAGCTAGAGTGTATTTTAATAAGTCTCCAAAAAATCTTAATATTCAAGAATCAGCCATGCTTGTTGGAATGTTAAAAAACGCATCACTATATAACCCCAACAGAAGATTAGAACTAACTCAAGATAGAAGAAACATTGTCCTTTATCAAATGAAAAAGTATGACTTTATTTCAGAAACGGTATATGATTCTTTGATTCAGAAGCCAATCGTTTTGGACTTTAAAAAAGCTAGTCATAATGAAGGTTTAGCGCCATATTTTAGAGAGTATCTAAGGGGTGAGATGAAAAAATGGTGTTCAACAAAATTTAAAGCTGATGGAAGCACATATAATTTATATACAGACGGACTTAAAATTTACACCACAATTGATTCAAGAATGCAAGCGTTTGCAGAAGAGGCTGTAGAAACACATATTTCAAGTTTGCAAAAAGACTTTTATAGACACTGGGAGGGGTACACGAATGCCCCTTTTCCAGAAGATTTTGAGCCGGAGCAAATTAAGCAAATAGTGGATTTAGCAATAAAAAGATCTGTAAGATATAAAAGGTTACAGTCTATAGGCAAATCACAAGAGGAGATCGAAAAAATTTTCAACTCTAAAATAAAAATGAAGTTGTTTTCTTGGGATGGTGAAATTGACACGATATTAAGCCCTAGAGACTCCATTAAATACAACAAGTTTTTTATTCACTCAGGAATGATGAGCATGGACCCACAAACAGGACATGTTAAAGCGTATGTAGGAGGGATTAATTATAAGCACTTTAAGTATGACCATGTTAAAGTAGGTAAGCGTCAAGTGGGCTCTACATTTAAACCGTTTTTATATGCCTTGGCAATACAAGAAGGATACCCTCCATGTTATGAGGTTCCAAACATTCCTGTTGTATTTGATAAAAAAAGGTGGGGGTTAGAAAAAGATTGGGTTCCTAAAAATTCTGGAGATGAATTTGAGAACATGTTACTAACATTAAAGTTTGGGATGGCAAATTCTATTAATACAATTACAGCATATATTATGAAGCAGTTAGGACCTTATGCTGTAGTAGATTTAGCTAAAAAGATTGGAATACAATCAAAAATTTTAGCCGTTCCATCTCTTTGTTTAGGAACATTTGATTTGTCAGTTTATGAGATGGTTGGCGCATACTCCACATTTGTAAACAAAGGTATTTGGACAGAGCCTATTTTTATTACTAGAATTGAAGACAAGAACAGTGTTGTTTTAGAAGAATTTACACCGCAAACCCAAGAGGCAATGAGTAAGGAAACAGCAGATTTAATGGTTAGAATGCTACAAGGAGTTGTTGATGGTGTTTATAGCCCGGCAGCTGAAAAAAAACTAGGGACAGGAGTTAGACTAAAATATAAATATGGCTTTAAAAACCAAATGGGCGGAAAAACAGGAACAACACAAAACCAATCAGATGGATGGTTTATGGGGGTGACCCCAAATTTAGTTACAGGGGTCTGGAGCGGTTGCGAGGACAGGGCTGCGCATTTTAGAACAATTCAATACGGACAAGGCGCTAATATGGCACTACCAATTTTTGCTGAATATATGCAGCGTGTGTATGCTGATACGATAAACACTGGTTTTTTTCCAGTTGATTTTGATATACCTTATCTGATTGATCAAAAATTGGATTGTGGAAATAGTTTTCAAAACAATGAAAGTAATGAGTTTGACTAATAACGATTGATTTATGATAAACAAAGTAGTTAACAATATAGAAGAGGCCTTAAAAGGTGTTCAAAGTAAGATGACATTTATGTTTGGAGGTTTTGGTCTTTCAGGAATTCCTGAAAACTGTATAGCCTCTCTTTCTAAAAAGGAGATTTTTGATTTAACATGTATATCTAATAATGCCGGAGTTGATGATTTTGGCTTGGGCCTTTTGCTAAAAAGAAAACAAATTAAAAAAATGATATCATCTTATGTAGGAGAAAATGCAGAGTTTGAAAGACAAATGCTTTCTGGAGAGCTTGAAGTTGATTTGATCCCTCAAGGGTCATTAGCCGAAAGGTGTAGAGCCGGAGGAGCTGGCATACCAGCCTTTTACACTCCTGCTGGATATGGAACAGAAATTTCAGAAGGAAAAGAAGTGAGGGTATATGAAGGAAAGCCACATATTTTGGAAACAGCTTTAGTCGCAGACTTTTCTTTTGTAAAAGCATGGAAAGGAGACACGGCAGGGAACTTAATTTACAAAGGAACTGCACGCAATTTTAATCCACTTATGGCTATGGCAGGAAAAATTACTATAGCTGAAGTTGAAGAATTGGTTGAAGTAGGAAAACTAGACCCAAATCAAATACATACTCCGGGGATTTTTGTACAAAGGATTGTACAAGGAGTAAATTATGAAAAGAGAATAGAACAACTAACAGTTAGAAAAAAAACTAATGGCGTTAAATAAAAATCAAATTGCACAAAGAATAGCTCAAGAATTAGAGCACAATATGTATGTAAACTTAGGCATAGGGATTCCCACGCTGGTGGCCAACTATATTCCAACTGGGGTTGATATTGAGTTTCAATCAGAAAATGGCGTTTTGGGAATGGGCCCTTTTCCTTTTGAGGGAGACGAAGATCCTGATATGATTAATGCCGGCAAACAAACTATTACCACACTACCTGGGGCGGCTATTTTTGATTCTTCACTTTCATTTGCTATGATTAGGGGCAAGCATGTCGACCTTACAGTTTTGGGGGCGATGGAAGTTTCACAGTCTGGAGACATCTCCAATTGGAAGATCCCCGGTAAAATGGTGAAAGGAATGGGCGGGGCCATGGATTTAGTTGCTTCTGCTGAAAATATTATTGTAGCCATGATGCATACTAACCGCGCAGGAGAAAGCAAGATTTTAAAAAAATGCACCTTACCTATTACCGGTGTAAATTGCGTAAAAAAAGTGGTAACAAATTTAGCTGTCTTGGAGGTTACCAATAAAGGGTTTAAACTTTTAGAAAGAGCCCCAGGAGTAAGTGTCGATCAGATAAAAAAATCTACAGATTGTGAGCTTTTCATTGAAGGGGAAATCCCTGAAATGCAGCTTTAAACCGAAACCCCCTTGCTCTTAAGGTGACTCTTAATATCTTCTAATTTTCCTTCAGGGATAGCGTCAATTAATTTTTGAGTATAAAGTGTTGCTGGAGCATTATAAATTTGATCCGCATCACCCATCTCTTCAATTTTACCCTCTTGCATTACAACCATTCTGTCGCTCATGTATTTTACAACAGAAAGATCGTGTGAAATAAAAATATAAGTCAGTCCAAATTCTTTTTTCAATTCGTTAAGTAGGTTTAACACTTGTGCCTGAACAGAAACATCTAATGCAGAAACAGATTCGTCGCAAATAATAAACTTAGGGTTTACAGCTAACGCTCTAGCAATACCAATTCTTTGCCTCTGCCCTCCAGAAAATTCATGCGGATAACGATAAAAATGAGCAGGGTCCAAACTTACTCTTTTCAATAGCTCTTCCACCTTTTTCCTCCTTTCTTCGTCATTATTTAAAATTCCATGTACTTGCATTGGCTCCATTATAGCATTTCCAATTGTCATTCTTGGATTTAAAGATGAGTATGGGTCTTGAAAAATGATTTGCACTTCTTTACGGAAAGACCTCAATTCATTTCCAGTCATTTTTACTATATCTTTGCCTTTATATACCATCTCCCCTTCAGTAGGCTCTTCTAGTCTAAGGATGCTTCTCCCAATAGTTGTCTTGCCGCATCCACTTTCACCAACCAGCCCCAAGGTTTCTCCAGGGTAGACATCAAAGCTTACACCGTCTACAGCTTTTACATGACCAGTAACACCGCCAAAAAACCCATTTCTCAAAGGAAAATAGGTTTTTAACCCTTTGATTTTTAACACTGGGTCTTGTTTAAATAGTTGTTGCTGTTGTGTTTTTCGCTCACTATCCAACACTATTAACTTTTTAGTAAAATCGGAAACAGAAATTCCACTATCAACAATCTTTCCTTTTTCGTCAATCGTCATAAAATCAGAAACGGTTGGCAAGAACTTATAACGCTTATCAAGCGGGGGGCGGCATGCCAAAAGACCTTTTGTGTAAGGATGTTTTGGCTTTGTGAAAATATCCCAAACTCCTCCCTGCTCTACAATTTTTCCTTTATACATTACGATAACCTTGTCAGCTAATTCTGCAATTACACCTAAGTCATGAGTAATAAAAATAATTCCCATATTACGTTCTTTTTGGAGTTTTTGCATTAATTCTAAAATAGTTTTTTGTACCGTTACATCTAGAGCTGTAGTTGGCTCATCAGCAATTAGCACTGAAGGCTGGCAGCTCATAGCCATTGCAATCATAACTCTTTGTTTTTGGCCTCCAGAAATTTGATGAGGATATGTGTTGAAAATTCTTTCAGGAGTTGGTAGTTGCACTTCTTTAAAAAGCTTAATGGTTAGTTTTTTTGCTTCATTTTTATTTAATTTTTGATGTAGCATTATCGCTTCTACCACTTGGTCCCCACATGTAAAAACAGGATTTAATGATGTCATTGGCTCTTGAAAAATCATTGCAATATCATTGCCCCTATATTTACGCATTTCTTCATTTGATATTTTTAGCAAATCTGTAGTGCCTCCATCATTCTTATGAAAAATAATTTCACCCCCACTTATTTTTCCTGGGGGACTAGGTATTAAGCGCATAGCTGAAAGTGATGTTACAGACTTTCCTGAGCCCGACTCGCCCACGATACCAATTGTTTCCCCCTTATTTAAAGTAAAACTAACATCATCAACAGCTTTTGTTTTGTTTCCCTCGCTAGAAAATTCGGTTACAAGGTTTTTAAATTCTAATATTGCATTTTTCATCGCGTATTCTTTTTATGATGTTAAAAATAAAATTTTTTATAAATATTCTATTGTTTTTGTAGAGTATTAATTTTTGTCCTTTCGAAGCTAATATTTTGTGTTTTAATTTAAGGCTTTCTTTATGGAAACATTTCAAGCGCCGCATCAATATATGCGTAAAAATCATTACGGTGCCCATCATTTAATTTTTCTCCATACTTTCTTCCTAATCGCACAATAATAATATCCTTTTCAGGAATACAAATCATATATTGCCCCCATAAGCCCCTAGCATAAAAAATATTTAAATTTTTTCTTTTTGCTAGCCAAAATTGATATCCATAGTTTGTGTTTTTGTATCCAGCTATATTTTTTAATTCTGCCGCTCTAATAGCCTCTTTGGAATATGAGCTGTCAATAATTGGTACGCCATTCCAAAGTCCGTTATCCAAATATAGTTTTCCCAATCTAGCATAATCTCTTGCGTTAGAGTTTATACAACAAAAAGCTTTTTCGTCCCCATTTTTTTTATCCACACTCCAAAGCGCCGGATTTCTTGCCCCCAACGGTTTCCATAGTTTTTCTTGCATGTATTTGTCTATACTTTGGCTTGTTGCCTGTTCTATTATAAATGCTAATATTTGTGTGCAGGAGGAATGATATTTGAATATTATTCCAGGAGGATCAACAGCCTTTAAATTTAGAACCAAGCCTCTTAGATTATCACCATAGTAAGCCTCAGCTGTTTCCCCCAATGGGTTATAGTAATCCTCATCCCAGTCTAAACCAGAGCTCATTGTTAGCAGATGTTTAATTGTAATTTTAGAATTTTTTCCATTTGCAAATTCTGGAATAAAATCAGACACTTTTTGGTTAACGCTTTTTATCTTGC
>MDTG01196372.1_pt1 | contig 19879 bp, 21 predicted proteins | sample 811421 | NCBI WGS metagenome assembly MDTG01 (sample SAMN05326645, study PRJNA326480) | marine metagenome | isolation source: seawater | place: Pacific Ocean: South East | collected 2011
GTTCTTTATTTCCTGAAGAAGATATAAATCGAGAGGTGTTTGAAAATAAGCCATGGTGTGGTTTTCGTCCTATGACTCCTGATGGGGTAGGGATAGTTGGGGAAACACCGATAAATGGTCTATATGTTAATACTGGGCATGGCCACCTTGGCTGGACCATGGCTCTTGGCTCGAGCAAGATGCTCGCCTCTGTAGTAAATAAATCTGAATGCCCTATAGATGCATCTGACTATAGTTATAATCGATTTTAGGTTGCAATTTTAATCTTTTACACTTAATTTAAGATCCTAGTTAATGATTGATGGATAATTTGATAATGAGTGAGCTGCAACGTTTAACTGACAACTTCATTTTTTTGGAAGGCCCTCGCTGGAACCACGGTCAATTATACGTCTCCGATATGTGGGGAAAAAAAGTATTTTCAATTGATTCAGCCGGCGTTTCTACTGAATTAGTCGAAATCATTAATCGACCCTCTGGAATAGGTTTCATGAGTAGTGGCGCGATGGTGGTATCTTCCATGGCCGATAAAAAAGTTTTGGCCGTTACTAATGGAAATAAAATATCCACTTTTTGTGATCTAGAGCCCCTCGTCAAAGGCGATATAAATGACTTGGTAGTGGATGTTAATGATAATGTCTATGTTGGAAACTTTGGTTATGATCTTTTTGCAGGCGCCAAAGAGGCACCAGGTAGCATCTGTTTGATTAAGAGAGATGGTAGCCCCTCAATCGTGGCGGATAACCTCGCCTTTCCAAATGGAATGGTAATAGATGTCAAAAATAAAATATTAATTTGCGCCGAAACTTTTGGCCATAAACTTACAGCTTTTGATATGAACTCTGATGGAACTTTGTGTAACGAAAGAATTTGGGCTGAGCTTGGGGATAATACCCCTGACGGTATCTGTTTAGATCAAGATGGCGCAATATGGGTTGCGAGTTTTGTAACTGAAAAATTTATCAGGGTTTTAGAGGGAGGGAAAATTCAGAAAGAGATTTCTGTTAAAGGTAAAAAAGCCGTTGCTTGCAACTTGGGGGGGGTAGACGGAAAAACATTGTACTGTCTTACATATAATGGTGAGTTGGAAGATATTGCAAAAGGATTACCAAGAGCTGAGATATATACCTGTCAGGTTGAAGTAGCTGGAGCAGGTTCTCCTTAGAAATTAAAAATAGAGGAGTAGATTATGAGTATAGATTTTAGTGATTATCAAGAGATAAGCTTGTTGAAAGCACAGTATTTTCGATTTATGGATTCCCAGCAATGGGAACATTGGCCTCAACTATTTACCGATGATGTGCATGCGATTTATGAGGGTGCTCCAAGGCATTCGGCTGACGATCCAAGAGACATAATGATTCAGGGGCGTGACAAGCTGGTTGAAGGTGTTCAAACTTTGATGAAAGGCGCCCAGTCGATCCATCAGGGCTTTATGCCGGAACTTAAAATGATATCAAATGATTAAGCACAGGGCGTTTGGTCTATGTTTGATTATGTAATGCTTCCAACTTGCCATTTTAAAGGATGGGGACACTATTTTGAGGAATATCAGAGAACAGACGGGCAATGGCAAATAAAAAAAATACATTTAACGAGACTACATACCGAAGAAACGTGGATTTAATTAATTGCCCGTACAGGGATAAATTACCTAAATATTACGGCAAGTCCTGCCAGCAACGCAATTACCAAAAAAAATATGAAAGAACTCATATTCTCCCCGCGTTTTTCTTTGTCCAATAATATTGCAAAAGCGACTGCAAGAGAAATCACAAAAACCCAGAGACCTATCCACGAAATCATTAATTTTTATCCTGATTGTTCCTTAACGGAACAAGAATCTCGGTGTTGTGCTCCCCAATACCAGGAACTATTTTATTTATACATGTTTCGGTTTTAGAAAATTTTGAGGGGTTACCACAAACCTGGTATTCCTCGGATTGATCTTGAGCTCTAATCAAGAATCCCCGATGCTCAATTTGAGGATCGTTAATAATGTTATCCAAGCTTGCATATCTAGTGCATGGAATTTTCATTTTTTTCATTTGGCTTTCCACGGATATAGATGTTTGCCGTTTTGTCCAATTTTCTACTATCTGCATAAGCTTGTTATAATTTACCAATCTTTTTTTTGGTTCGGCAAATCGAACATCATTGACCAACTCTTTTTTTTCGATACATTCTGCAAGCTTTTCAAACTGAATTTGTGTAAAAGGCATTATTACAATGAAGCCATCAGATGCTTTTATTGGTCCATATCGCCGATCAACTTTTTCTTGAGCAATAGATGTTTGAATATCTCTATGCATAGTCGAGAGAAGGGAGTCTTGCATTGCAATATCTATGTACTGACCTTTCCCTGTACGCTCTCGGTAATGTAACGCCGCGAGAATAGAGCCATACGCAATAAGTGAGGCTGTAGTGTCTCCAACAGGTGGTCCCATGTTGAGAGGTGCATCATACTCATCTTGAGCCTCCGAATAGGTCAAATCAAATCCGCTTTTGGCCTGTACAATCGGAGCAAATGCAGGCTGAAACGCGTCCGGACCCGACTGACCGTAGCCAGAAATCGAACACATAATGATTTTGTCATTAGCTTTCCTAATGACCTCATAGTCCAGACCTAATCGCTGCATTACGCCTGGACTAAAATTTTCTACAATAATATCGTATTTCTTGACTAATTTAAGGCAAATATCAATGGACTCTTTTTTTTTAAGGTCTAAAGTTATACTTTTCTTGCCAATATTCAATGAGCCGAAGACGCAACTTTTATCATCTATCAATGGAGCCACACTCCTCATTATTTCTCCACCAGGAGGTTCGATCTTTAACACATTAGCTCCTAGGTCTGCTAATAGTCTTGTACAAAATGCGCCAGAAATCATCCCGGTAAAATCTAAAATAAATAAATCTGATAAATTGGTTTTAGGTTTATTTAACATTTTTGTTGTTCCGAAGCCTTATTTTGCAGAACTTCCACCATCTATCGGATAAGTATTACCAGTGATAAAGCTTGAGTCTTCAGAAGCTAAAAATAATGCTAATTTAGCCACCTCTGAAGGCTGCCCGTATCTACGCAACGGTATAGCTTGTTCAAACTTTTCACGAATTTTCTCGATATTTTTACCCGCAAAGTTTTCCTCAAGAGTGGATATCATTCTTGTGGCGATAGGTGCAGGGTTGATCGTATTTACCCTGATATTTAGACTTGCAAGCTCTAGTGCGGCGGCTTTCATTAACCCAACTACTGCATGTTTTGATGCTACATAGCCGGATATTTTTGGCATTCCTCTTAAACCTGCAAGAGAAGAAGTTATAATTATACTTCCTCCTGGTCGTTTTTTCATTGAAGTCGCGCAGACCTTTAATCCGTAAAAAACTCCTCGGACATTTATTGCCATTACTTTTTCGAATTCATCAGAAGTATAATCAAAAATTGATTTTACAGGACCCTCTACGCCTGCATTAAGGAAAGCAATGTCTAAGTTTCCGAATTCATTCTCCGTATAAGATATTGCGTCACGCATTTCAGTTTCAGAAGTTACGTCTGCATGAAAAAATTTTGCGTTTTTGGAGGATAGTTTTTTTTCTGCTTTGCAAAGCTCGTCTTGATTTTTATCTACTAAAACCACCTTAGCGCCTTCTTGTAAAAATAAAGTTGATGTGGCCAGACCTATTCCGCCAGTTGCTCCAGTAATTACAACAATTTTGTTTTCAAGTTTTTTCATAAAATAACCCCTTTATGAGTTTACCATTTAAAACATCTGAAATTCTAATTTTGAAAAAATACTGTTTGATTGTACACTGGGTTATCATTTTATAAACAAGGAGTTTTAAATGACAGGCTCTTCGAGCTTAGAATCTTACGCGAATAAATATGAAAATATTGAATTGAAACGTAATGATGGCGTTTTAGAGGTGTATTTTGGTTCTAAAACTGTTCTGACATGGGACGGACATCTAAGTAGGTCATTAATAGAGCTTTTTGGCTATATAAGAGATGATCAATCTAATGTAATTGTGATATTAAACGGTCGAGATGACTTTTGGCTTTCGAAAGAAGAGGACCAAACGATTAAGCAATCGAAGATGGACACGATGACTCCTCTTGAAATATTTTTAGATATAAAAGTTCCTGTGATATCGGTTATTCCGGGTAATTTAGGTTGGTTTTCTGAAATACCACTTATGGGCGATATAGTGTTAGCTTCTGAGAGATCAATGTTTAGTGAATCCTCTTTCTTGCGAGAGGAGCCATCGATAAATTCGATGGTGCGTAAGACTGTTTTAAGATATTTGTTGGGCCCCAGAGAGAGATATTTTTGCTATGCAATAAAACCTATCACAGCACATGAGGCAAAAAGTATCGGATTGGTGTCTGAGCTCCATGATCAGTCTGATTTATTAAATCGCGCGAAAGAATTGTCTTTTAAGTTTCTGAGGAGAAATAGAAAACATCTTGAGATGATCAAAGCTGAGTCTTTAGTCTCGCTCAAACAACAAATAAAAAAAGTTAAAAATCAATTTACCGAAGACAACGCTAACGATTTTGATGGGCCACTTGAAAAAAGCCAGCATGGCTTCGGAAGGGGTAGCAATGACGCTGATGCAAAAAATCTAATTAAAAACTCATCTCTTGAGTCTGCAAGTTTCCGAAGTTCCAGCAGACCATTACATTCTATCCCCTTAAAAAGAGATTCGTTAAAAAATGATGGTTTTTCTTTGCATGGCGAGGAGATATCTGAGATCACTGAGGATAATCCGGCTAAAGAAATTGGAATTGAGCAAGTTTCTTCGTCAGTTATTGAAAAAAAAGAGTCATCGGTTGACCAAGTGATATCTTCATTGTCTAACGAGGGAAACGAAAGTGAGGTTAAATTGAATTTGGCCAAAGCTTATATTGAGCTTGGGCATTACCAGAGCGCAGAGCTGATTTTAGATGAGTTATCAACCGATTTTGGTGACGAGCTAAAAGAGGAGATTTCAAAGCTACAAGGTCAAATTTTAAGTTAAACTTAAAAGCTTTTTAAACCTGTTAAAATTAAAAAAAAACCTATCACCAACTGTACGTAGCGATTGCACACAAACTTGTACGGAATCGAATTTCCTAGAAGTTTTCTTAATCTTTTTTCAAAGATAGGAACGAATTGAATCACTATACCAAGCGTAATTAAAAACAGTGCAGTCAACAGATCAAGCGTCTCAATAATTGCGAATAAATTCACAAACTCACTCGGTTGTTATTTTTGTTTCAATTAAAATTTCTCGGTAAGTACTATCGCCAATATTTTTGGCGGAATGTTTTGCGGGAACTTTCAGTCCTTTCCCATCTACCGAGACTAAGTTTCCAGATTTTACTTTAAAAGCAAATGTATTTCCTTCGGTTGCATCAAAAACACCGAGAGAATTACCTGTCTCTGAAAAGACTTCTAATGGTGCTCCATTTATAGGATAAAACAAATAGTCGAATCTGTGCTCGTGGATAGGCGTGCTTTCTCCTGCAATTAGAATGAATTCCCACACGATTATACTTTCATTTTCAAAAATCTTTTTTGTCCCTACTTCGCCTAACATTTTTGCTCCCCTCTATATTATTTATGTAAAACTGTATAGCCTCCTATGGATATTAATAGAATCTTAGTTCTTTTTAAATACAATGCTTGGAACGAAAGAAAAGCGGCTTAATTTCTTGAAGAAACCGATGCTTCTAACTTATTGAAATTTGGGTTTTATCTTATGAAGAAGGGCGGAGGAAGAATGCTTTTTCTTATTATGCAAGGATTCGTTGGTGGCACCAGTAGGTTTGATTAAATTTTAATCGTTATCCTAGGAATAAAGCGATTATCTTTTGCTGAATTGTGGTTTTTTCCGCGCTTTGTGAAGTCCAATCTTTTTGCGCTCTACTTGTCGCGCATCTCTAGTTACAAATCCTCCTGATTTTAGCGGAGATTTTAGCTCTGGATCTCTATCAATAAGGGCTCTCGTAATTCCATGCTGGATTGCACCTGCTTGTCCAGTGATACCACCGCCATTTACAGTGACGAAAACGTCTAAATTATCCAACAGGTTAACGTGCTCAAGTGGTTGTTTGACTATCATGACGCCCGTCTCTCGACCAAAATATTCTTCTATTGCCTTGCCATTAATCAGGATTTTCCCATCACCATTAGCGATTTTAACCCTCGCGGAAGACGTTTTTCTTCGACCTGTAATCAAGTTATGAATCTCCCATAGTTATTTTAGCCTATTTCTAGGGGTTGAGGGTCTTGAGCGCTATGCCTGTGGGTTGATCCTGCATACACTTTTAGTTTTTTAAAGATTGACCTTCCCAATGGTCCTTTTGGCAACATGCCTTGCACTGCTAGCTCAATGGCCTTTGTAGGTTTTTCTTTCATTAGACTCGACAAAGTCTTGGATTTTAAACCGCCAGGGAAACCAGAGTGTCTGTAGTAAGTTTTATTATCTAATTTTGTTCCTGATACGGCTATCTTGGATGCATTGATAACTATAATGTAGTCCCCAACATCAATGTGAGTGGAATATTCGGGTTTGTGCTTTCCTTTGAGCCTAGTTGCTATATCACTGGCTAGTCTGCCTAGAATTTTGTTCGAGGCGTCAACTACAAACCAGTCTCTAGTTACGTCTTTTGATGATACACTGTATGTTTTCACGATAATAACTTTTTAATTCTTAAGAGCGGAATAGTACGTATATAGCGTAAAAGAGTCAACATTTATTGAATACATTCAGCAAATAAAATAGACCATGTTAGAGGTAATATTTTGAAAAAGTGTAATTTGTCCGATTTTAAGAGAATTTATAAGCGCCTGCAAATGTTACGTTGTGCGGTGAGTAAAACACTTAACCCATCCTTTAAAGATAAACATTATCCCTTGGAGGATAATCCTGAGCTGACCCAAACAGACCGTGATATTTCAGCAAACTTGATGCGGGTTAATCATGCCGGCGAAATAGCGGCTCAGGGTTTGTATGTAGGTCAGGCATTGTTTGCGGAGGATAATGAGACCTATAAATTTCTGATCGATGCCTCTAAAGAGGAATTTGAGCACTTAGAGGCATGTTACCAGCGTTTATCAGAACTTGGCGAAAAAGAAAGCAAACTTGCTCCGATTTGGTTTATTGGATCCGTGATAATTGGAGGTTATTTTGGCTTGAAAGGTGATAATGCTAGTTTGGGCTTTGTTGCTGAAACGGAGCGTCAAGTTGAACATCATTTGAAGGGTCAAATGTCAAAAATTTCTGCTAAGGATTTAGCGACCAAAAGCTTATTAGAAAGCATGATAGAGGATGAAAGAGCTCACGGAGAGGAGGCAAAAAGTCGAGGGGGTATAATTGATTCGGATAATGTAAGGACAACAATGACTGTAATATCGGAAGTGATGAAACAAATTTCTTATAAATTTTGATAAGCTCTCAGAATGCAAATGCTTCGAATAAAACAAAAATTATTTTACTGTTCAGTGATATTTTGGATGCTTTTATTTTGCTCAAGACATGTGTTTACCTTTGAAAGGGCAACGCCTGCTACTGCCAAATTATCATTAGCACCTATGATAGAACAAGTTACACCTTCTGTAGTCAACATAAGTAGTCAAGGTGAGGTGCAGCTTAAGTTTAATCCTCTTCTAAATGACCCTTTTTTCCGAAGATTTTTTAATTTTCCCGATCAAACCCAAAAAAGACGCACTCAAAGTTTAGGTTCTGGCGTTATAGTAGATGCAAATCAGGGGTTAATCATAACTAATAGTCATGTTGTGAGAGGGGCTTCAGAGATTCAAGTTAAGCTGACGGATGGAAGGGTTTTTAAAGGCAGGCTTGTTGGAAGTGACGCGGAGACCGATATTGCCGTCGTCCGAATTCCCGCCAAAGATCTGGTTTCAATTCCTATTTCAAATTCAGACTTATTGAAAGTTGGAGACTTTGTGGTGGCTATTGGAAACCCTTTTGGTTTAGGGCAAACGGTAACTTCTGGTATCGTAAGCGCATTAGCTAGATCAGGCCTAGGTATAACAGGCTATGAAGATCTTATTCAGACAGATGCGTCTATTAATCCAGGAAATTCAGGAGGAGCTTTGGTTGACTTAGATGGTAAGTTAGTCGGCATTAATACTGCTATCTTTTCAAAAAACGGAGGGAATATTGGAATTGGATTTGCTATCCCAACTAACATGGTGCAAAAGGTGTTAGGCCAGCTGATTCAATTTGGCGGTGTGGAAAGGGGGTATTTTGGAGCGAAATTTCAGAATTTAGACCCTCAACTTGCGGATGCTTTTGCTCTTTTAAAAAAGAGGGGCGCAATGGTTGTTAAAATTGTAAAGGGCTCCCCAGCTGAAAATGGTGGTTTACAAGTGGGAGACCTCATAGTAGAAGCTGACGGCAAAGCTATTACAAGTGCTGCTGATCTGAAGAATCAATTAGGTTTAACTAGGGCAGGTGCTAACGTCTCAATTAAATATTTCAGAGGTCAGGAAATCAATAAAACTAGTATAAAAATTGCACAATATAAAGATGCTTTAAGAATGAGTGGAATAGAAAATGATTTCTTCAAGAATTCTTCAATAGGGCCGATACCTTCCTCCTCAAGTGATTACGGGCAAATCGAAGGCATTATGATTTTTAAAGTTGACAAGGGCTCCATTGTTTGGGCCTCTGGTCTTCGCACAGGAGACATAATAAGTTCTGTTAACAAAATACCCATCAGCTCAGTAGCTGATTTTGTTTCACTTATTCAAACTCAGAAAGAGCAGGTTTTGTTGAGGGTCCATCGGAATGGCTCAAGTGCTTATGTTCTACTAGAGTAGTCTATTTTATAAGTTCATTTAGCAAGCTAACTGATACGTAGTCAAAACCAAAGTTTTTCCCCCCAATAAGTTTGAACGGTCTTTGGGGCGTTCCTACTGAATCTACTACTAACACAGCTTCCGGAAAGTCCAGATTCTTGGTCATTTCGTGAACAGTGACAATTGTCTTTAGTCCCGCACAACTTGCTGCCCGTAAGCCGTTCGGAGTGTCTTCAATCGCAATTGAGCACTTTGGATCAATATTTAGTTTAGAGATTATATTCTTGTAAACACTTGGGTCAGGCTTTTTAGTCGGTGTACTATCTGATGTTTCAATCGCATTGAAAGCATCTCGCCAGTACTTATTCATACAGATGGTGAGTAATTTATTTATATTGTTGAAGGAAGAACTCGTTGCTATACCGATTTTTATTTTGTTTTTGTGTAGGTCTGCTATAAGTTGGTTGATCCCCGGCCTCAGCTTGATTTTTTTTTCCTCTAATGATGATTGGTAGATAAGGTTTTTGTAATTATGGATTTCGTTTATTAAGGAGTTAGATAATACATTTTCTTTTCTTATACTAAGAGAATAGTATTTAATCCTTTCCTTACCTCCTGAAATCTTTAAAAGTGTCCAATATTCACTTTTAGACCAAAACCAGTTTAATTTAAAATGTTTGAACGATTGGTTAAATGCCAGCCTGTGTGCCTCCTCAGTGTCAGCAAGAGTTCCGTCAACGTCGAAGATTAGAGCTTCAAGATTTGGAGTGGTATTTTCCATAAATTTCTTTACTTAAATCACCTCTGCCAAATCTTAATCCAACGATAAAAATTAAGCAAACTAGCTAACGATGAGCTAAAGTAGGTTAGAGCGCATGCAGTAAGAATTTTTTTTGAAAACCGAATATCTTCGCCGTTGATATATCCTGCTTTTAAGATAGGCATCGCCTTATTAAAACTAGCATCATATTCCAAGGGCAGTGTTATCAGGTGAAGCAAAATGGGCAATCCCATAATTATAACTACTAATACTAAAGCACCAACCCCCAGAAGCGGAATTTTGAATAGGATGGCTAATAATGGTGCGCTAACTAGCAATAGCGATGCTACTTTTTCGAATTGGATAGAAGCTTTTACTAATTTTGTTCTTATGTGTAGTAGCTTAGATTGATTGGCGTCCTGGAGCGCATGTCCAATCTCATGTGCTGCGATTACGATGGCCGTAAGGGAATTTGATTCATAGTAATTTTTACTGAGTGTGATAGTTTGCGTTTTTGGGTCATAATGATCGATATTATGGCCGTTTCCGGCTTTTACTTTATAATTCTTTAACTTTAACTGTTTCAGAAGATGATTTGCAAAATCGCCGCCGGTGCCAGGTATATCATTTCTGCAGTAATTATATTTTCGTAAAATTCTTCTAGTCCAAAAATTAGGGCCAAATATTATGACCATTAGTAAAATTCCTGCTAAAATCATTTGCTTAATGTCGCCATTTGAAACTATGAATTTTACGACTTTAATCATATAAAAGTCTAATCTTAAAACATATGCTCTTTACCAAAAAAATCAATTCGACTTACTCTGCAGCTCTAAAAGACACTTATAGCTCAGCGTGCAAAAATAAGCAGATTGAAGACAACAAATATCAGAGAGAATTAATAAGTACTTTCAATCAAATTTCAATTATTTTGCAGGCGCGCACCAAAATCTTTAATTTAGCGTTTTTTAAAAATTGGATTTTGTCAAAAGCTACAAACCAAAAAGGTATTTATATTTGGGGCGAGGTAGGTGTAGGCAAAACGTTCATGATGGATCTTTTTTACGATTCGCTACCAAAAAACAAGAAAAAAAGATATCACTTTCATGAGTTCATGGAGTTAATTCATGCAATGTTAAAAAAAAATACAAACAAACAAAGGCCACTTAGGTTGGCCGCTAAATCCCTCTTAAAAAATACTGACATTTTATTTTTAGATGAATTCTACGTCAGTGACATCACCGATGCGATGCTTCTAGACGGACTATTGAAAAGTTTGTTTGAAGAAGAAATTATCTTAATAGCTACATCTAATTCACACCCAGATGAACTTTACAAAAATGGACTTCAAAGAGAGCGATTTCTTAATGCAATTGCTATATTAAAAGATAACTTGATTGTTAAAAAATTATATGGCAACAAAGACTATCGGTTGCAAGCTTTTAAAGATGAAGGTGTTACAGCCAGAAGAATATTGAGTAGCGATTCTCTCTGTAAATTGTTCAAAAGGCTTACGATTACACATGAAACACTTGCCTACAAAGTAGAGCTAAATGGTCGTACGATCAAATTACAAGGTTGCTCACAGGGAGTGGCTTGGTTTACTTTTAGTCAAATTTGTGACAGCAATCGCTCAACTTCCGAATATATTGATTTGTCTAGAAGATTTCATACGGTCCTGATAGAAAATATCCCAAGTATGGATGATGCGGCAAATGATGCTGCAAAAAGATTCATAAATTTAGTGGATGAATTGTATGAAAAAAATGTAAATTTCATCGCTTCTTCTAAATTTGAGATTGCCCAGTACTATACCGGTAGACGATTATCAGAACTATTTAAAAGAACAGAGAGTCGGCTTCTTGAAATGTTAACAACTAATTATATTAGTAAGCCCCACTTAGGCTTTAAACCTGATAAAGTAAAAATTAGTTAATTTGTTTTCGGTTCCCGTGCCCACCAAAGCATTTTAGGTACAAATAAGAGACCTAGTCCGGTAGCCACTAAAGACAATGAGGCCACGATTAGGAATATCCAATTAGCTGCTATTTCGAATCTCAATAGTGTGAAGGTGAATATTGATGCGATTACCATTAAAATTGCATTTAAGATGTTAATCGCAGCCATAACCCTTGCGCGATGTTCTTTTTGAGAGTGACTTTGCACTGACGCATACATTGGGATTACAAACAAAGCTCCTGCTGCACTTAGCAGTATCAAATCTATAAAAAATCGATTAATGGGAGTTATGCATATACCGACCAAATCAACGCATTCATTAAATGCGGCATGTTCAGCAAGGTAAAAAATTTCAAAAGAGACTAAGCCTATAGAGATAATTCCTACGCTAATTAATCCCAAATCAATGTTTTCTCGTGAAAGCTTTTCGCATAGCATTGAGCCGAGGCCTACGCCTATGGCCAGAGCCAACGTTAACTTGCTTATATCAAGTGGAAGAGCACTAAGAAAGTCTTTCGCGTATATTGGTATCAGCGTAAAGTACGTAGATCCCATAAACCAAAATAAAGAAATCAATATGCTCATCGTAGCTAAATGTTTATCCTTAAAATTATGCGCTACCGAATCGTATCCAGATTTTACAATGTTAATGTCAAGTTTTAATTGAGGTGAGTTTGCTTCTCCGTGTAATATAAATTGAGCGCTTATCCGTCCTAGAAGTGCAACTCCTATCATTATAATCGAAATATAAGTGGTTCCTGATTCAGTAGCACCGATCAGCGCGCCTCCAATGATGCTGCCTAAAATAATCGCCGCGTATGTTCCGGTTTGCATCAGACCGTTTGCCCCTGATAACTCATTTTTTCCAAGTTGTTGTGGTAGGATACTATATTTTAATGGACCGAATATTGTTGATTGAACCCCCATCAAAAAAAGAGTGACCAATAGCACCATAAAATTTCCAGTAAGGAACCCATAAGTAGCAAGGATTGAAATCAGTACCTCACTGGTTTTCGTTACTCTAATTGTTTTTGATTTTTCGAATTTGTCAGCCAGCTGACCTGACAAACCTGAGAATAATAAAAATGGAAGAATGAATATTCCAGCAATTAAAGATACATCTGAACGTTCGGAGGATGAGGCTATGTTTGAGTTATTAAATGTAATGGCAAGTATCAAGGCAAATCTGAAAATATTGTCGTTTAGTGCACCCAAAAACTGGGTAATGAAAATCGGTGCGAATCTCCGAGTTGAAAGTAATCCGAACTGTCTCATCATGTAACCATCCGTTTTTAGACTAATGCTTGTCTGAAAGCGTTAAAAGGGAATATCATCATCGATAAATTCAGCAACATCATTTTGAGCTTCCGAGTGAGGGTTACTTTCCTTGCCTTCAGTAACTCTAACTTGGTCGTTTGAGGCCATGCTTTCACCGCGTTTACCTAACATTCGCATTTCTGAGGCGACTATTTCGGTCGTGTATCTGTCTTTGCCCTCTTTATCTTGCCATTTTCTGGTTTGTAGCTTTCCTTCGATAAAAATTTGGGAACCTTTAGTGACGTATTTTTCAATGGTTTCAGCAACCTTTCCAAAGAATACCACTCGATGCCATTCTGTTTTTTCTCTTAATTCACCGCTGTCTTTATCTCGCCAGCTTTCCGCAGTTGCTAAGCTTACATTTGCTACGGGAGCTCCTGCAGCCGTATATCTTATCTCGGGATCAGCCCCTAGGTTGCCTATTAACATGACTTTGTTAAGCCCTCTGGACATCTAAATTCCTCCGTTTTTAATACACTGGGTTACTCATTGAATACGATAAAAGCATAACTCGAGACTAAAGCTCGCACAAGATAATTTTTGTAAAATCCGCATATGTAGTGGTATTTTTGGTCTATCTGCTATCAACGAGCTTGAAATTGGAGCTAGCGCATGGGAGACGCTAGCTCCGAAGGGCCACTTTGTTAGTAGCCGTTTGGGGGATGTTTTTATAGTACAACCGACTACATTAAATTATGATGGAGAGAACATTAACAATATTTAATGTTTGGGATAATTTAACAATTGGGTTTTTGTTAGTTTGAAAACTGCTGGCAAGTTAGTCGCGTATTATCTAAATATCTAAATAAAGGTTTTATCGATGCAATCAATCAAGTTGAGAGGTGTTAGAACACATAATCTTAAAAATGTCGATATAGACATCCCCCGTAACAAGTTTACAGTTATTACCGGACTTTCTGGCTCTGGCAAATCGTCTCTAGCCTTTGACACAATTTATGCAGAGGGTCAGAGAAGATATGTTGAGTCGCTCTCATCTTATGCAAGACAATTTTTATCCATGATGGAAAAGCCAGACGTTGATTATATCGAAGGGCTTTCACCAGCAATTTCGATTGAACAAAAGTCTACTTCTCACAATCCGAGGTCAACAGTTGGAACAGTTACCGAAATTTACGATTATATCCGTCTTCTTTTCGCCAGGGCGGGAGAGGCTCGCTGCCCAAAGCATGGCAATCCCTTAAAGGCTCAAACGGTGACTCAGATTGTTGATAAAATTCTTACTAACAGCATTGGGTCTAAGTGGATGCTCACCGCTCCAGTGCTCAGGGGTAAAAAGGGTGAGCATCATCAGCTCCTCAGTAAATTGCAATCTTTGGGATTTGTTCGCGCAATCATCGACGGAGAAATTGTGGTTTTAGACGATCCTCCGAAATTAGAGATGCGAAAAAAACATGACATTGATTTAATTATTGATCGATTTGCGATTAAAGATGATATGCAACTTAGGCTATCCGAATCGGTTGAAACTGGAATTGAATATGGTGAGGGGATTGTTAGGATAGTTTCCCTCGATGGTGATAACCAAGACACCTCTACTTTCTCATCTAAATTTTCGTGTCCGGAGTGTGGGTTCAGTGCACATGACTTAGAGCCCAGCTCGTTCTCATTTAATAGCCCTCAGGGGGCCTGCTTATCTTGTGATGGGCTCGGATATCTAGAGTATTTTGATGAAGAATTAGTTGTGGGTGACTCATCGAAGAGTTTACCTTCAGGAGCTATTTTTGGATGGGATACCAGAAATTCCTATTATTCCCAGATAATTAAATCATTAGCTCGGCATTACGAATTTGATGTAAATACCCCTTATAAAGATATTCCAGAGGACATCCAGAATAAAATTTTGAGAGGAAGCGGCAATGAATCAATTGAGTTTTCTTATCTGAGGAGCACTGGAAAGATTTATAAAAAAAAGCATACTTTTGAAGGGGTGATACCTAGTATGCAAAGGCGTCTCAGGGAATCGGCTTCCCAGCCCCTGAGAGATGAAATGACAAAATTTCTGAGCATAAAACCTTGTAAAGAATGCAAGGGAAGTAGGTTGAACATTTCAGCCAGAAACGTATTCTTTGAAGGATATTCAATCAACCAAATCACCGAAATGTCCATCGGACAAGCTGTAGATGTTTTTATGAAGTTTGATGAGCAAAAAAATGATGAAGTTCGAACAAAAATCATTAATGAAATTCTGAATCGATTAGGATTCATGGCCAATATTGGCTTAGACTACCTGACCCTTGACCGCAAAGCGGACACTTTGTCTGGGGGAGAGGCGCAAAGAATAAGGCTTGCAAGCCAGATAGGAGCCGGTTTAGTTGGTGTGATGTATGTTTTGGACGAGCCTTCAATTGGTTTACATCAAAGAGACAATAAGCGATTATTGGATACACTTTTTAGTTTAAGAGATTTGGGCAACACAGTGATCGTAGTGGAACATGATGAGGAGGCTATTCGTTCTGCAGATCATGTAATAGATATTGGCCCCGGAGCGGGAGTGCACGGGGGCAATGTTGTTGCTCAAGGTTCACTTAAAGATATCCTTCAATCAAAAGATTCCGAAACCGGTAAATTTTTATCCGGAATAAGGAGTATTGATGTTCCAGATTCACAGACTGATGTCAGAAACAATGAGATAATTGAAATTAAAGGAGCTGTTGGAAACAACCTTAATTCAGTTGATTTACAAATTCCAGTTGGATCGCTTACTTGTGTTACGGGCGTATCCGGTTCAGGCAAATCAACGTTAATTAATGATACGCTGTATCGAATCGCGGCCAGACACCTCAATGGGGCTTCAGTAAAGCCGGCTAAGTATGATTCTTTTACGGGTTTGGAGTTTTTGGATAAGGTCGTCAATATCGATCAGTCGCCTATTGGTAGAACGCCTAGATCTAATCCAGCTACTTATACCGGGTTATTTGGACCGATAAGAGATTTGTTTGCCGCAACCAAGGAATCAAGATCAAGAGGATATCTTCCTGGGCGTTTTAGTTTCAATGTAAAAGGAGGGAGGTGTGAGCAGTGCCAAGGCGACGGTTTGGTCAAAGTTGAGATGCATTTTTTACCCGACCTTTATGTTGAGTGCGAGAGTTGCAAAGGGAAAAGATACAATAGGGAGACTCTGGATATTACTTACAAGGGCTTCAATATTTATGAAATATTGAAAATGACTGTTGACGAGGCCATGCCTATTTTTGAGCCTGTACCTAGTATTTACCGGAAATTAGAGTTGCTTAACGATGTAGGTCTCTCTTACATCAAATTAGGTCAAAGTGCGACAACACTTTCTGGTGGCGAAGCTCAGCGGATAAAATTAGCAAAGGAGCTTTCAAGAAGATCTACTGGCTCAACTTTATATATTCTTGATGAGCCAACCACGGGACTTCATTTTCACGACATTGAGCAACTATTGGAGGTTATTCAGCGGTTAAAGAAACTCGGTAATACAATCGTCATAATTGAACACAATCTTGACGTGGTAAAAACAGCTGACTGGATTGTGGATTTAGGTCCTGAGGGAGGTAAAGGTGGTGGGAATATAGTTGCCACCGGAAGTCCTCGTGAAATTATCAATTTAGAGGGACATACTGCATATTATTTGCGACAAGTGATCGAAAATAAAATTGCTGTATAATCGTAAATACTTAATTTTTAAAAGGTCATAAACTGTGTCGACAATTGTGTGTGGTTCTATTGCTTACGATAAAATAATGAGCTTCGAAGAAAAGTTCTCGGAACATATCCTTCCTGATAAATTAGAAATGCTTAACGTATCCTTTTTGGTACCTGGGATGAGGCAAGAATTCGGAGGATGTGCGGGTAATATTGCCTACAATCTAAAAAAATTAGGGGGAGATCCATTAGTATTGGGTTCGGTTGGGAAAGATTTTTCCCCTTATGCTGATTGGATGGATGAAAACCAAATAAGTCGACGTTTTATAAGTGAGACTACGGATTCTTATACCGCGCAGGCTTTCATAATTACTGACTCTGTTGGTAACCAAATTACAGCATTCCATCCGGGAGCGATGGAAAACCCTATTAGATATCCTATTTCTGAGATTGAAGCGAATCTTGCAATCGTTTCTCCTGATAGTAAAAATATAATGATAGAAAACTGCAAACAGTTTTCAGCGGCCAATATACCTTTTATATTTGATCCTGGTCAGGGTACTCCAATGTTTAATGGTGATGAGCTCATGGAACTCATCACCTTATCAAAATGGGTTATAGTCAATGAGTATGAATCAAAGATGATTGAAACCAAACTATCGCTTTCCCCGGAACAGATTGCAAAGAATGTTGAGGCATATATCATAACCTTAGGGGATAGAGGATCAGAAGTTTATTCTAATAATAATAAAGTTCGGGTTGACCCTGTGCCATGTGACCTACCGGTTGATCCAACCGGTTGCGGCGACGCGTTTCGGGCAGGTTTTATTTTCGGCTTGGAAAATAAATGGTCATTGATTGACGCAGTAAAACTTGGATCAGTTTTGGGGTCTATCAAAGTAGGCTCTAAAGGTACTCAAAACCATCTTCTTTCCAAAAAAGAGATAAGGGTTCTTCTAGATAATAAATATAAAATTAGACCGGAGTTGTGAGGCCTGACTTTTGATAGCTGTTCCTGATATAGACCCTGTTGCTATCTATTTAGGACCCATAAAAATTTACTGGTACGGACTGGCTTATATTGTTGGAATCTGGTTAGGTTGGCTATATATAAAGGCAACTGATAAATTCCACAAAAATCAATTACTAACAGAAGAAATAGATGACTTGATTTTTTATACTGCCCTTGGAGCCGTCATAGGAGGGAGACTAGGTTATTGTTTATTTTATGATTTCAACTCTGTTATTTCGAACCCATTCATTATTTTAACCATATGGAACGGGGGTATGTCTTTTCATGGAGGCTTTATAGGCGCCACTTGTTCTATGTTGGTTTTTTCTAAGGTTTATCAAAAACATTTCTTGGAAATAAGCGATAGAATTGTTTCGGGCATTCCTATCGGGTTATTTCTGGGTCGAATAGCTAATTTTATAAATCAAGAGCTTTGGGGTTTGCCTAGCAGTGTGCCTTGGGCAGTAATTTTCAGTTCACCACATTCGGGAGGAACAGCACGGCATCCAAGTCAGCTTTACGAAGCATTCTGTGAAGGGTTGATTATATTTGCTGTATTATATCTGTGTCTTAGAAAAGGCTGTCGTGTCGGCGTTCTTACCGCTTGCTTTCTGATACTTTATGGCATTTTCCGATTTGCGATTGAGTTTTTCAGAGAACCAGACTCGCATCTAGGCTATTTTTTTGGAGGCACATTGACTCTAGGCCAGATCTTGACCATTCCTATGCTAATATTAGGGGTATTAATGATTATTTATTTTAGGCTAAAAGATTATAAAGATTGCATTGATGATCGAATACATTGAATTATTAAAGAAAGTAAGGAACAGTAAAAATAAAAGGCTGGATAGAACCGGCACGGGTACTCTTAGTATATTTGGTTACCAGATGCGATTTGACCTAATGTCGGGTTTCCCTTTGGTAACAACAAAAAAAATTCATTTCAAGTCTGTAGTGCACGAGCTTCTATGGTTTTTGGATGGAGAAACTAATATAAAGTATTTGAGAGAAAATGGAATAACAATCTGGGATGAATGGGCAGATGAAAATGGTGAATTAGGCCCTATCTACGGTTCCCAGTGGCGTCGCTGGCCTACAAAAGAAGGTGGGTACGTTGATCAAATTTCTGAGTTGATTAACAATATAAAAAATGATCCTTTTTCAAGGAGATTAATTTTAAGTGCGTGGAATGTTGGAGATATTCCTGATATGAGGCTAGCCCCTTGCCATGTGCTCGCTCAATTTTATGTGGTTGAAAATACGCTCTCGTGTCAACTGTATCAAAGAAGTGCAGATGTCTTCCTAGGGGTTCCTTTCAATATAGCATCCTATGCACTACTGACTCACTTAATTGCGCAAGTTACAGGTTTACGAGTTGGTGAGTTGATTCATACCATCGGTGATGCGCATTTGTATTTAAATCATTTATCTCAAGCGGACGAACAGTTATCAAGACAGCCGCGCAAATTGCCTGAGTTGATACTAAATGAGCGAGTAGAATCAATATTTGATTTTGTTTATAGCGATATAAGTTTGAAGAATTACAATCCTATGCCGCTTATCCCTGCTCCTGTGGCCGTTTAATTAATAATATATGTTTAAAAAAAACCGTGAATTTTCGTTAATCGTAGCATTTGACCATAATAAGGTGATAGGCATTGACGGCCATCTACCATGGAAACTTCCTACAGATTTGCAGAACTTTAAAAGGTTGACTCTTAATAATTCAGTAATTATGGGCCGGAAAACATTTGAATCTATCGGAAAGCCGCTTCCTGAAAGGCAAAACATAGTGGTTTCTAGGACCTTAAAAAAAACTATCCCAAACATCACAGTCACGCGGTCGGTAGAGGAGGCGATGAGTATCTCTAAATCAAAGAAATCTTATTTTATAGGAGGTTCTAAAATTTATAAAACTGCACTTTGTTTCGTCGATTCAATTTATCTTACCTTGGTTGACAGCACTTCGATTGGTGATGCTTTTTTCCCAAGATTCAATATGGAGGAGTGGACGGTCTTGTTTGAAACTAGATATAGGGCTGACTCTCGTAACGAACGTGCCTTTACCATAAAAAAATTAGTTCGAAAAATCTCGAAGTCTTAATCTTCTATGTGAAACCATTTCATGTCGTTTAACCTGAGTGCGGTCAGTGAGCCATTCCAAACTACACCGGTATCGGTTGGAAAGATATTTTCTTTATTTTGCTCTTCCTTTGAAATATTAAGACTGGACCAGTGACCAAAGACAACTTTAGGTTTGGTTTGAATTCTTTTTTCATGCCTGAACCAAGGAATTAAGTTATCTCTGACTGAATCGATTGGACCTTTTTCGGAAAAATTTAGTTCTCCAAAAGAGTTTAAATACCGCATTCGCGTAAAAGCATTTAAAGAAAA
>MDTG01096521.1_pt1 | contig 19878 bp, 14 predicted proteins | sample 811421 | NCBI WGS metagenome assembly MDTG01 (sample SAMN05326645, study PRJNA326480) | marine metagenome | isolation source: seawater | place: Pacific Ocean: South East | collected 2011
AAGCTATCATTATTGATGATGTAATAGTTTCATACAGCTTAAATGATGATGTATACTTCGATGCAATAGAGTATGATGATGCAGAACTTACATTAATCGAAGAAGATAAAGACTTTGATGATTTCGATTCTGATATCATAGTATACATTGATGGTGACAAGCAAGATGCTGGTGTTGATGCAGAAGAGGATCCTATAGCAGATGAAACAACTTTATCAACTCATGCATTTGCAAGAGTAGTTGTTAATGGTGACGACGAAGTAACATTCGTTGAAGCTTTTGACTGGGATGCTATAATTGTTGTTGACGAAGTAGATGAGTATATAGTAACAGGTACTGATGAATCAGCTGATAGTGATGATTTCGATCTAGAAGATTACACAATCATTAAAGATGGCGAAACAATCACTCTTGATGATGTAGAAGAAGATGATATCTTATTCATCAATGATGACGTTGAGTACGCTGAAGTTTACAACAAGACTGTTACAGGCGACTTAGATGAAGATGAAATATTCACAGATGCATTTGAGCTTAATGATGACGAATACACAATAAGCGGTATCTACCAAGATGATGCTGGTGATAGAGATGAATTAACTTCTGATGAGTTAGATGATATGGCTGATGCTGATGATAACTCAATCACAGTTTACGTTGACAGAAACGACAACGTAATACTTGTTATCGGTGAAATCGAAGGTGACACTGATGAAACAATCGCAGGTATCTTAACTGATGATTTAGTAGTTTACAAAGATGGAAATGATTATGCCGTTGAAATTGAAATGGTAAATGAGAATGGCGAAGAAGTAAACTATGAATATGAACTTGATGATGTTGATTTATTCGACGGTGGAGATGAAGTAACTGATACAGATAGTATAATTGATGCTATTGGTGATGATGATGACGATTCTGAATATTTAGCTGTTGCTAAAGAAATAATCGAAATCACAATCGACGAAGACGGTGACGTTACTGAGGTTTATTATGGACTTGATAATGAAGACCTTGATGCTGACATCGACGTTGAAGATGATGATTATGCTAATGATTACAGATTAGGTAGCAGTGTAATAGTATTTAACACTGTAGACTATACTACTGATGCAGATGACATCGTAGTAAGCGAGTATGGTGACATAGAAGATTATGATACAATTGAAGATGCAGTTGTATACTATGACTCAAGTGATTATGTAGATTACTTAATAGTTACTGAGACTGATGAAGAGCCAGAGACAACTGAAACTTCTATCTTTGTATCAGAAATCAAATTACTTTCTAGTAAAGATGAATTAAAGATAACTGGTTTTGCAAACGGTGATGAAGATAACTTCTACACAGATGAAGATGAAATTACAGTTTCAGAAGATGTTTATGATGTAATATCAATGTCTAATACAGACGTTGAAGATGCTCCAGTATATGAAGTAACAGAAGACGACTTTGGTCTTGAGCTTATAGTTGAAATCGATGATGAAACAGGTCTGATTGTAGCGATTACAGAAGTAAATGATGATGAAGATGAAGATGACAAAGTTTATGAAGGTGAAATCACTGACGTTGATACTTCAGATGATACAATCACAATAGAGCTAGACGACGATACCGAAATTACATTTACACTTGAAGATGGTTATGTATATGATGGCGTTGACGGTGTAGGTGACGTTACAGATGAAGAACTAAGAGATTTAGATGAAGGTGATGAAGTAAGAGTTATCACTGAAAAAGATTCTACTAAGTTCATCAAGCACGTAATCAGATTAGAAGCAGCTGAGTAATCAGTAAAAAATAATTAAAGAAAGAGTTAGGGGTAATCCCTAGCTCTTTTTTTATATTCAAAATATAATAGAATCCTATACAAAATTTTAATTGTTTTATAATACTAAATTAATAGAATATTAATATATAATGGATTGACATAAAAAGTAAAATAATATAAAATCAAAACATAATCGACCATTGGGTCAGTATGTAGGAAGGGTGACAGGTGATGAAAAAGAATATTGGTAGCATTGTTCTTGTTTTGATTTTATGTATGTCTGTGGCAGGGATTGCCCTGGCAGATAACAACATAGTAGATAGTATGGATTTTGTGGGAGATGAAGTAAATCTGTCCTTAGAAGAAGCTATAGAAGTTATGATGAATGAAAACCCTACGTTGAAGGATAGCGAGTTGAGTATTGAGGAAGCAACGGTAGACTATGACCAAGGCAAAAAATCACTTAGAGCACTTGATAAAGTATATGGTGATAAGAGTGAAGACTCACTTAAGTACCTAGAGAATATCAAACTGCTAAAGCTTACTACAGAGTTTGGCTTAGCAAGTGCTGAGAGGAATTACGATGTTACCTTAGAAAAACTTAAGGCTGAAGTAGAAGAAGCTTACTATAGCTTGCTTCAGGCACAGAAACTAGAAGAAATCAATAAAGCAAACTTGGAGATTTCAACAGACTTACATGAAAAAACAGAGAAAAAATTTGAGCTAGGCTTGATTGCAAAGCAAGAGGTAATAAATAGTGAACTTAGTTTAATAAACGCCGAGAATGACTACAAAACAGCTATGGACAATGTAAAGAGAGCAAAAATGGCTTTAAATATAGAACTAGGATATGACATCATGGGTGAAGTGAAGTTGACAGATGAGCTTATGTATGAAGAGTTTGAACTTGAAAGCATAGCTGGAGCTATTTCGCAAGGACTTGAAAATAGAAATGAAATAAAATACGTTGAGTATATCTATGAATTAGCTGAAACCAATATGGCTATAGTGGAAAAGAAAGAGCCTTCAATTACATTTAACTATAGAAGTCAAGTGGTTAACCTAGCTAAAGCAGAAAAGAGTTTAGCAGATACGAAGAAAAATATCGAAATGGAAATTAGAAGTAACTATTTAGATGTTATGCAAAAATACGAAGAAATAAAAGCAGGAGAAAAATCAGTGGAATTGGCTGAAGAATCCCTAAGACTTAGTCAGTTATCCTATGATGTTGGCATGAGCGTATTAACCGATGTTCAAAATGCTCAAACAGCATTGATGCAAGCTAAGATGGGCCTTTCTCAAGCAATTTTGGACTACAACATAGCAGTATTAAGCTTCGAAGATTCTATAGGAGTTGGTAGAACAACAATGTAAAACTCTTCACCGATTTTCTGGTGAAGTTAGATATAAGATAAAGCATTAAAATCAATATAGAGTATGTAAACACAAGCTGACAATCATTCTTTGGTTGTCAGTTTTTTATTGTATAGAGAAGCTTGACATTTTTGAAGGAAATTGTGCGCATCAAATGTAGCAAAATCAAACGCTATAAAGAATTGCAAACTATCAACAGTGAGATTATGGTATTAGTTGTTTTAAAAAGCCTATAAGAATATCCCTAATCTCAACCTTAACCTATGCTCAAAAGACCTACCTCAAACGGAACCTCAACCTAACATGCCTTTCTTCCATTACTATGTTATAATGGAAATAAAATGTAAAAACTATAAAGAAAATTCAAATATTACAATGCTTTAAGCATAAGATATCAAGTAGAGGGTAGTTAAGTAAAGATCTTAGTTGTAGATCATATATGTTTAGGTAATACTCAATATATAAGTGATAAATATATCCTTAGATAATTATGTCATTAAATGAGGTGATAAGATATGGAAAATATAATAGATAAGATAGCAGATATAGATAAAAAGGCGTTTGAAATAAAAAATCAGACAGAAAAAATGATTAAAGAGAATGGAAAAAAGTTAAATGATAAATTAAACGAGATAGAAAAAAAGGAACTCATAAGGGCTAGGGAAAAAGCTAAAAAGAAATATGAAAAACTTATAAAATCAGGAGAAACTAAGAGCAAGGAAATTAAACTAGCCACAAAAAAAGAATGCAGCAAGCTTGAGGAAAACTTCATAAAAATCCACAAAAAATTAGAAAAAGAAATATTAAGAGACCTACTTATCAAAAAATGATTTCATACATTAATTAGTATATATAAGCTTCAAACTTTAATACTAACGATTCAAAGGACCTTTATATATCTAACAAACTTATTTGCATACTCTTATAAAGAAAATTACTATCAATCTGACCTAGGAAACATGACCCTATTCTTTTAATTATACCTAAATAGACATGACCCAAACACTCAACCTCGCCCAATAGAAACGACCTAAATCTGTTATCTGTAACCCGTTACCGACAAAGGATGTGAAAATATGGGGAGTATAACAAGGTACGCCGCTATAAACACAAAACTAAGAGCATTGGAAGGAAGATTATTATCTAAGGAAGATTACACTAATATCATTTCAGCAAAGACAATTAATGATGTAGTAGATTATCTTAAAAATAATACAAGCTATTCGTTAGTATTAAAAGATACTAATCCTAAGGATTTAGATATAGATAAACTGGAGGTACTGCTGAAAAGGCATATAGTAAAGCAGTATGAGAAGATTATACATTATTTCAACAACGAATACAAAAAACTTTTTAAGATCCTATTCATTCGATACGAAATTGAAGATCTAAAGTTATATTTGAGGGCTATAACAAGGCAGGAGAATTTAGGAAATATAAAGGATTTCGTAATATATTCAGGAAATTATAGCACAATAGATTATGAAGCCCTTAGTAATTCTAAAAGCTTGGAAGAAATCATATATAATCTTAAGGAAACAATCTATTATAATTCATTAAAATCATATGTAGATGAAGATTCCGATAGAAGAATGTTTTATATGGAAATGTCCCTCGATAGACTATACTTCAAGCTGCTCAGCGAGCAAATTGAAAAGCTGAGTAGAGAGGATAGGGATATTCTTAGAGAGGTTCTAGGGAAGAACGTAGATTTACTCAACCTCCAATGGATATATAGAGGACTCAAATTTTATGGGTTATCCCCAGAAGAGCTAGTTAACTATACGATTCATAACGGGTACTACTTAAGCTATAGGCAAATAAAGGAACTGTGTTATACAAAAGATGAAGAGGAACTCATTGAGAGAATGGTAGATTCAAAATATGGATTTTTATTCGACAACAAAGATACTCTAGAAATCTTTATGGAAAGACGAATAGAAAGATATCTATATTTCCTATTCCTTGATTATAAAAAAAGAGAGAAAATGAACATAATAGAGCCCGTGGTTTTTATGCACCTTATGGAGTATGAGATGAGGGACATAATATCAATAATAGAAGCAGTGAGATATGGAATAAATAAAAAAGATGTAAAAAAGTTCCTAGTTAGAAGAATTTGATAGCGAAAAAAGTTTTAATCTCCAAGTGCTCAAGAGAGCAACACCTAAATCCTAAGAGCTAGGAGCTAAGACCTAACAAAGCGTCGCTAGACGTCTTTGTTAAAAGAGGGAGGTGTACCATGGCAGTTGAAAAAATGGAAATGCTAAACCTAGTTGCACCCATAAAAGATATAGATAATATAGCAAGGGATGTAGTATTGCTTGAGAAGATTCATATTGTTAACGCTTTGAACGAGATAAACGAGAGTAATTTTACATTATGTGTATTGGAAGAAAATTTAGATGAACTTGTGGATATGTGCGTTATTAAACCATATAGAGATGAATTTAACCATAAGGATATAGAAGAAAAGATTAATAATCTGATGGATTATTTTCAGTTGGGAAAAACAATTAAACAAGAATACATAAAGGGGAATTATAGCTTTAAAGATTTATTTGATGAAATAGAAGAAATATATCTTAGAGTTCAAAGAGTTCAAGAGGAAAAAGTGCAGATAAGCCAGTCTTTAAGAAAGATTAAGGAACTTGAAAAGCATATACATCATTTAAAGAAAAATAATGTGAATATGGGAACTCTTAAAAGCCTTAACTTTTTCAGCTTCAAGATTGGTATATTATCCAAAGCAGACATGAGTAAACTCAAGAAGAATTATGAGAATATTTCTGCTATAGTTTTACATATAGGAAGTAGTACAATGGGTGAAGTTTATTTGGTGATAAGTCCTACGGACCTTGAAACCGAAACAAATAGGATATTAAGATCATTGAACTTTCACGAACTAAGTATCCCAGAGGAGTTTCTAGGGACTCCTGATGAGATTGTTCTAAATATAAATACTCGACTTGTAAAGTATAATGAAAAATTAGAGAGTATAAATGCTGAGCTAAGCGAGTTTCGAGAAAAGTATGGATTAATAGTGGAAAAAGCATATAGTAAGCTGAAACTTCAAGAGAAAATAATTAAAGTGAAAAATGAGACAGCATGCACAAAGAGTTTTTTCTATCTATCCGGCTGGGTGTCTGCCGGGGATAAAAGGAAGATAGAAAAGAAGTTTCAAAAATATGGATATAAAGTTATACTCATGTTTAAGGAAGTTTCTGAAGTTCAAAAACATTTAGTGCCGCCTACTAAACTTAAAAACAATATACTGACGTATCCCTTTGAGGCACTGGTGAAAATGTTTGGAGTTCCATCCTACAATGAAATAGACCCAACATTGTTCTTAAGCATAACCTATATGTTTTTGTTCGGTGCGATGTTTGGAGATGTGGGGCAAGGAGGCGTGTTATTGCTGGCTGGATTATACTTTAGTAAAAGAAATAGCAGCAACTTATATGGAGGTATTTTAACGAGACTAGGTATAAGCTCATGTTTCTTTGGATTTCTATACGGAAGTGTATTTGGATTTGAACATGTAGTGCCAGCTTTACTAGTGCATCCTATAGAACATATAGATTTCATGCTAATGGGTTCAGTAGTGATAGGAGTAGTTTTGCTTATAATTAGCTTTTTATATAGCATTATCAATAGTTTAAAGCAAAAGGATATTAAGGAAGGGATATTTGGTAGAAATGGTTTGAATGGATTAGTATTTTATCTAATCTTACTAGTGATTATCGGAAAGTATGCCACTGGAAAAGAGATAATACCCCTTAGCTTGGCCTATACAATATTATTTGCATCCATGGCACTTATTGTAGTGAGGGAACCCTTAAGTAATCTAATACTCAAAACGAGACCATTATATCATGAAGATATATCAAGCTACTATGTGGAAAGTGGATTTGATATATTTGAAACCCTGCTTAGCATGATGAGCAACACCATTTCATTTATAAGGGTAGGAGCCTTTGCCCTCAATCACGTAGGATTATTTATAGCCTTCCAAACCATGGCTAAAATAATCAACAATTTCGCAGGTAGTATTTTAATTTTCATTATAGGCAACATCATAGTAATTTTCCTAGAAGGACTAATAGTATTCATCCAAGGTTTAAGGCTAGAATACTACGAACTCTTCAGCAAATACTACCAAGGCGAAGGTATAGAATTCAAGCCAGTAAAAATGGCTGATAACTAACTGCTAACAGTACCAAAATCTACAGAGTTATGACCACGGTCCGAGTGCCGAGCGCCTTTAAATGTGAATTTATTAGTACGTTACACTCTTGTGGGTCAAAACTAGTATGTCGGTTACGCGTTACAGTCTCAAGTGTCATATCTCAATAGTCCGTTACGAAAAGATTCTGATCAGTTATGTAACGTATATAACACCAAAGATATGACCCCAACCTTGCGCCAAGTGCCATAAAAAGAATGGAGGTTTTCCAATGAAATATATTCTAATTTCTTCAATACTAATAGTTCTTCTAACAATTGGTTCAGGAATAATGATGATATATAAGAATTATGAATCGTCGAAGCCTAAGCTAAAAAAAATCCTAAGATTTAATTTATTTACATTTATACCGCTGATGCTCCTGGCTCTCATCATTCTAATACCTGATCTTGTTTTTGCTGCAACTGAAGGTCAAGGAAGTGCGTCGGGCTTAGGCTATCTAGCAGCAGCACTGTGTACTGGGATAGCAACTTTAGGAGCAGGATACGCAGTAGGGGCCGTTGGTTCTTCAGCGTTGGGAGCTGTATCGGAGGATCCAAAAATACTCGGTAAGACATTGATTTTTGTGGGGCTTGCCGAGGGGATTGCTATATATGGGTTAATCATATCAATATTAATACTTGGTAAATTATAGGGTGCCAATATGAGATCATACTTAATATGTGACAATCAGGATACCCTCTTAGGCATGCGACTTGCTGGTATTGAAGGGGTAATTGTAGAAACAAAGGAAAAGGCATTGGAAGTGTTCGAAGCATTGATGTTGGATAATAGAATAGGCATAGTGATTATTACAGAGAAAATACTGGCTATAGCAGAAGCTGAAATCATGAAGCTAAAATTAGAAAGGGATTATCCCTTGATAATAACGATACCAGATAGGGATGGAGAACAGAGAGAAGATTACATAGCTAAATATATTAGAGAATCCGTGGGTATAAAAATATGAGGTGTTAATATATGATCACAATGGAAGGGAAGCTAGAGGTATTTACAAAATTAGTTCTTGAAAAAGTACAACAGGAATATGAGGCAAAGAAAAGGGAAATAGATCAAAGCAATAACCGAATAATCACAAAGCATAGGGAAGAAATAAATGAAAAGGCAAAAAAAATCATAGATAACATGGCTAGCAGAGGAGAAATAGAAAAAAATCGTATGATTTCAAAGGCTAAGATTGATAAAAAGAGAGCTATACTGAGAAAAAAAGAAGAACTATTAGATAAACTCATAAATAAAATAGAAAAATTAGCTACTAGATTTACATATGAAGACAATTATAAATCCTATTTTGAAAATAGTATATACGAAGTATTGGATAATCTAAAAAATAAAGATTCCATAACATTATTTGTAACAGACAAAGACAGAAGTAAATTTAGTGAAACAATAAAGAAGATATTACAAGAGAAGAACTCTAATACTGAAAAAGTAACCATTCAAAGCATGGACACAAACCTAATAGGCGGCGTAATTGCAATAGACGCAGAGCGAACTATAAAAGTTGATGCTTCAATTAAAACAAAAATAGATGATAATAGAAATTTAATAGGACAAATGCTCTATAGAGCATTGGATTCAGAAATATTATAAATATGTTGTTAGGTTTTGATTAAGTAGCTAAATTTAAAATTATCAGCTCGTTACACTCTTTTATGTCAAAACTAATATGTCGGTTACGCGTTACAGTCTCAAGTGTCATGTTTTAATAGTCCGTTACAAAAAAAGATACGACCCGAATCCGAGAAGCGTAAAGCGAGTAGCGAATAGCGAAAAATACTACCCAAAAGCAAACGTCCTGAGGTGATTAAAATGACCAAAGAAGGTGTTATTACAGAAATAAACGGTCCCGTAGTCAAAGCAAGCAGTATGTCTAATTTCAAGATAAGAGAAATGGTAATGGTGGGAGATAAAAAACTCATAGGTGAAGTAGTTTCGATTGAAGGGCATGAAGGTACGATACAGGTTTATGAAGAGACTGAGGGTTTAAGCTCCTACGAGAAAGTAATCTCAACGGGCAAGGCTCTGTCTCTGAAGCTTGGACCAGGGATGATTGGGAATATATTCGATGGTATTGAAAGACCACTAGAGAAAATTAATGAGATTTCTGAAGGTTATATTGCGGAAGGAATAGGACTAATTTCAATTGATGAAGAGAAGAAGTGGGAAGTAAAAATTGCTGTGACCGAGGGAGAGATTTTAAATCAAGGCAATATTTTTGGTGAAGTTCAAGAAACCTCCCTCATAATCCATAGATTATTAGTTCCCCCAGGTATAAATGGAAAAGTAAAGAGTGTTAAGGATGATGGACAATATAATATTGAAGAAGTTTTAGTAATATTAGAGGACGAAAAAGGCAATGAACATAATTTGAAAATGTACCAGGAATGGGCAGTAAGAAGCCCAAGGCCAGTTAGGGAAAGACTCCCTATAGAGATTCCCCTTATAACTGGGCAGCGGGTTTTAGATATATTTTTCCCAATTGCAAAGGGAGGTACGGCGGCTATACCTGGAGGCTTTGGAACCGGGAAGACCATGACTCAGCATCAGCTTGCAAAATGGTCCGATGCAGACATCATAGTATATATAGGCTGTGGTGAGCGTGGTAACGAAATGACTGAAGTTTTAGAGGATTTTCCAAAACTGATTGATCCTAAAACAAATAAACCTATAATGGAGAGAACTATTTTGATAGCAAATACGTCTAATATGCCAGTGGCTGCTAGAGAAGCAAGTATCTATACCGGTATAACGATGGCGGAGTACTTTAGGGATATGGGCTATCACGTTGCAGTTATGGCCGATTCAACATCAAGATGGGCAGAAGCTTTAAGGGAGATATCTGGAAGACTTGAGGAGATGCCTGCAGAAGAGGGATATCCTGCTTATTTGCCCTCTAGACTTGCAGAGTTTTATGAAAGAGCTGGTTATGTGACGACATTGGACAATAAGGAAGCATCGGTAACAATTATTGGTGCTGTTTCCCCCGCTGGAGGAGATTTTTCAGAACCTGTTACTGAGAATACTAAGCGATATGTAAATGCATTTTTAGGATTAGATAAAGGATTGGCATATGCAAGACATTATCCAGCAATCAATTGGCTTACAAGCTATAGTGGGTATATAAAAATTTTACGTCATTGGTATAGTGAAAATGTTAGTGAAGATGCCATCGATATCAGAAACAAGTTTATTAAGCTACTCCACAAGGAGGAAAAGCTTCAAGAGATAGTACAGCTCGTTGGGGAAGATGTGCTTCCAGATGATCAGAGACTCATTCTAGAGATATCAAAGATAATCAAAATAGGATTTTTACAACAGAATGCCTTTCATAAAATCGATACATATGTACCGATAAATAAACAATATGAGATGCTTAAAATTATTGACCACCTATATGAAAGAGCATACGAAGGGATCAAGAAAGGAGTACCAATATCCCAAATAAGAGATAAAAACATCTTCAATGAAGTAACCAAGATGAAATACACTATCTCAAATGATGATCTAAGTGGAATTGAAAAGCTTAAAAATGAAATTGATGAATACTATGATAGGCTTTTGGAGAAGTATGAGTAAGAAAAAGCGGTAACGGGTATCGGGTGACGGGTTGAGGAATAGTTTTTGAGATCAAAGCTATAGGTAATGTGATTAATAAAAGAGTCAATAGCTGACTTAGGTAAATAAGACCCTAAAAGTGTACAGTAAACGTTTCTACTGTTAGCTGTTAGCAGTCAGCTGTAAGCAAGTTTGAAGTAAACTGGTTTTCAAATAGAATAAACCTTATCTCACACAACAATATTACTACATAAAGGAATGTTCATCCATGAAAAAAGAATACCTAAAACTAGATAAAATCGAAGGCCCATTAATAATGTTATCTGATGTTGAAGATGCTTCTTATGGTGAAATAATAGATATGGAAATAAGCGGTGAAAAAAGAAAGGGTAAAATAATAAAAATTGAAGAAGATAAAATAGTTGCACAGGTTTTTGAAGGGACATCGGGGCTATCCACCAATAACGCATCTGTAAGGCTGACTGGTAAGCCCTTTGAAATATCACTCTCGAAGGAAATATTAGGTAGAACATTTAATGGCATTGGAGAGCCCATAGATAAGGGTGGAAAAATCTATGGAGAAACTAAATATAATGTCAATGGAAGACCTATAAATCCTGTAGCAAGAAAGTATCCTCGAAATTATATTCAGACAGGAATTTCTACGATAGATAGCCTTGCCACATTGATCAGAGGCCAAAAACTACCTATTTTTTCAGGCAGTGGAATGCCCCATAATGAACTAGCATCGCAAATTGTAAAGCAGGCTAAAATCGCTTCAGACGGTGACGAGGAATTTGGAGTGGTTTTTGCTGCAATAGGAGTAAAACATGATGATGCAAATTATTTTAGAAGAAGTTTTGAAGAATCTGGAGCAATAGAAAGGGTTGTCATGTATTTGAATCTTGCCGATGACCCCATAGTTGAGAGGACTATTACACCGAGATGCGCGTTAACAGCAGCTGAGTATCTAGCCTTTGAAGAGGGCATGCATATACTTGTTATTATGACTGATATAACTAGCTATTGTGAAGCTTTGAGGGAAATATCTTCCGCAAGGGAGGAAATTCCCAGTAGAAAGGGGTACCCGGGATATCTTTATTCAGATCTTGCATCCCTTTACGAAAGGGCAGGTATGATGAAAGATAGAGGGGGATCTATCACTCTTCTACCAATTTTAACGATGCCAAATGACGATATAACCCACCCCATTCCAGATTTAACAGGATATATCACAGAGGGGCAAATAGTTTTAAGCAGAGAGCTCTATCAAAATAATATATATCCGCCAGTCAATATACTACCTTCATTATCTAGGCTTATGAAGGATGGTATAGGCGAAGGCTTTACTCGGGAAGATCACCCAGAAGTCTCAAACCAACTCTTTGCATCCTACTCAAAAGTTCAAGAGGTAAGGGCCCTTGCTCAAATAATAGGCGAAGATGATTTATCAGAAACAGATAAAAAATACATGGAATTTGGAAAGGTTTTTGAAAGAAAATTTGTCTCCCAGGGCTTTGATGAAAACAGAGACATCCAAGAAAGCCTAAACCTAGCATGGGAAATGCTCGGAATTTTACCTAAGGAAGAACTTGATAGGTTGAGTCCAGAAGTTATGGAAAAGTATTATAATGGAAAGTGGACTTAATTTTAAATAATAATCTTTATTTGATTTAAAACTTAAGCATCGTTACAACCTCATAAGCTTTTCCTACTGTCTGTTACAATCTAATGGGTCAATACACTATGGACCGTTACAGCGTTACATAATGCATACTAATTTTTTGGTAACGAACCATTAAGCAATGACCAGAAAGCTTGTAACGTGTAACGGACCTAAAAGATATGACGTGCTAAATCCTCTAGTAACGGACTGCTGAGTAATGACAATAAAGACTGTAACGTGTAACAGACTTAAAAGAGACGACGTATAAGAATGTAACGGTATTCCCCCCGAAAGGACTGACCCTAATGCAAAACTCCAGCCCCACCAAGGCAAACTTAATAAAAGCAAAAAACCTTTTGGACTTCTCGCAGAAGGGGTACGAACTTTTGGATAAGAAGAGAAGTGTCCTTATAAGGGAAATGATGGGGCTTATTAATAAGGTAAAGGATGTACAAAGCAGAATAAATACTACCTTTGAGGAGGCATATAGAGCTCTTCAAGTTGTCAATGTTACCATGGGAGTAAACAATGTTGAAGAGGTTGCTATGTCAATTCCAAAGGCAGAAGAGTATGAAATAATTCTGAAAAGTATAATGGGTGTAGAAATCCCAACTGTAAAATATGAAGAGAAGGATCTTCAGCCCTATTATGGCTTCTTTAGAACTAATCCGGCCTTCGATATAGCAGTTTCAAGATTTAAAGATGTAAAATATCTGATTTATGAATTGGCGGAAATTGAAAACTCAATATATAAGCTTGCAATGGAAATAAAAAAGACCCAAAAAAGGGCAAACGCTCTGGAAAAAATACAGATACCGAAATACAGAGCGCAGGTTAAACTCATTTCCGAAGCCTTAGAAGAAAAGGATAGAGAAGACTTTTTCAGACTAAAAAAGGTCAAAAGTAAAAAACTGAAGCCATAGAGTTCGACAGTATCAGTGAGGATGTCTAAAAGGTCTACTTGCAAAATCTTTGCTGTCGGCTGTAAGCTGTCAGCAGTTAGCTAAAAAGAATTAAAATTTTAGCAAAAATTACCTTGTGTATGATATTAAGTTTCACCCTGTATAACCTACATAAATAAAAGCATAGGGAAGATTGACTATTTCCCTCAGAAATTGTATTATTTCCTTATATTTTAAAGGATTTCTTTTTTTTTTCTAGAATATATAGTATAGAATTATAAACTAGGAGGTAAAACCAATGAAGAGAAAGAGCAAGATACTTGTAGCAATAGTGACTGTAGTAATGATATTAGCATCAAATACCATAGGGGTATTAGCGCTTCAAAGTTTTACTGATGTTGCTGATGGTTACTGGGCAAAGGAATACATAGAAAAGATGGCAGAGAAAAAAATTATAACAGGATATGATGATGCCACCTTTAGACCAACTGAAAATATCGATAAGCTGGCAACGATAGTTATGATATTCAGAACATTGAACGCGACAGATAAGTTGGTGGGAGTAGATATAGATAGTTTAGTAGAGAAGTATGATATACTGCTAAATCAATATAATATACCGGAGTGGGCAGAAGATGCAGTAGCAATTGCTCTGGAAAAAAGCATAATTACTAGATATGATGTTGCAGAATTTTTTAATGCCGATGGAACGCTGGCTAAAGCAACAAGGACTGAAGTATCAGTTTTCTTAGGAAAAGCTTTGAATTTATATTTAAAAGAAGAATTAACGAATAGCATAATCACCTTCGACTTTAATGATGCTGAGTTTATTCCAACAGAAGCAGCTCCGTATGTCAATCTATTAGTAAAACAAAATATTATAAAGGGTGACGATAATGGGAACTTCAATCCAGATGAACCAATAGTAAGGGCTGCTGTAGCCAAGATGTTTTCTGTATCCTATGATATTTTGTCACAAATAGTAGTTAATGATGCAGTGGAAGAGCCACAGCAAGACGATGAGGATCTGAAGCTTGTTGAGGGCGAAATTGTACTGGTTATGAAGGACGATAACAATATAGTTGTTGCTAATAATGATGGTGGAAATTCACTTTACAAAGTTGAGGAAGATACTCAAATAATAATAGAAGATATGCCTTCAAGCATAAGCTACCTTGATGAGGGAGATAACATAAAACTCTATTTTGATGAAGATGATAAACTTGTCAAAGCCGAGGTAGATAGCAATATAGCATCCTATGAGGGTGCAATTAGTAGCATTATAGATATGAATGGTTATTACCTTGTAACTGTTAAGGACGAAGATAATGATAAAAGAACATTTAGCACAAGCGATGATACAATTATATTGCTTAATGATGAATCAGTGGAAGCTAGATATCTAGATAACGGCGATGAAGTTACCTTGACACTAGATGGCAATATAATAGAGAAAATTATTGCTGAGTCCAAGGAGAGGACATATAATGGTATACTAGAAAGCGGTATTTACTTTGATCAAAGTCTAAAAATTAAAGTAAGAACCCATACTCAAGATGTATATGCTTTAGAATTGGATGATGAAGTAGAAGTAGAAAAAAATGACGATGACGTGAAGTTGACTGATTTAATTAAGGGTGATATAGTAAGCGTAACAACAGAGTTTGGAAAGGTTGTAGAAATAACTGCAACTAGTGTTGAAGATAAAAGTGAAGATGAAGGTATCATAACAGAAATAATCCTAGGAAGTGAAGAGAAAATCACGATATTGAACGATGATGGAGAATCAAATACATATGTTGTATCTTCAGAAGCCGATATCGAAATAGACAATGATGATAGTACAATATATGATTTAAAACTTGACTATAAAGTTGAGGTTAAAATAGAAAATGGTATGATAACAGATATTGAGGCTGAGGAAGTTGAAAGTAATGATTCTATTTCAGGAACTATAAGTGACATATTTGATGATTTGGATGCCATTACACTTAAGGTTACTGATGATGGTGAAACGAAGTATATATCAATTTTAGCTGAAGATGCTACAATAATATCAACAAGTGGAAGTGAAAAAAGCTTTAGTTATCTTGATGAGGATGATGAGGTATTTATATATGGTGATGGAAGTCATCAAATCTTCGATTTTGTTGCAGATAAGATAATTATACTAAAGAGAAACTAATAATCTGGCTTTAGATTTAGGTTTGAGCTAATAAGAAACGGTCTTCAATTTGAGACCGTTTCTAATAATATGGGAGTAACCAACTTTAAACTAAGATAAATTTTACATAAAAATATATAAACTTGAATATTTTTTATTAAAATTATCTTAAAATAATAAGTTGGTTTTCTGCAGATGTGAGACCTAAGGAACTTAATCTTTTAGATTTTGCTGTTAGCTATTAGCCATTAGCTGTCAGCCGCTTAAGTTTTTTAATCACACATCAATATATACTAAATACTTTGGGGGTATGAAGTTATGAACAAAGCAATGATCAGAATGAGAATGAGCATGCATGATGCTCACTACGGTGGAAACCTGGTTGATGGTGCCAAAATGCTTCAATTATTTGGAGATGTTGCCACTGAATTATTAATCAGAAATGATGGTGACGAAGGTTTATTTGCCGGTTATGAAAGTGTTGAGTTTACTGCACCAGTATATGCTGGAGATTACATCGAAGCAGTAGGCGAAATTATCAAGACTGGAAACTCTTCTAGAAAGATGAAATTTGAAGCAAGAAAAGTTATAGTTCCAAGACCAGACATCAATGATTCGGCATGCGATGTACTTGAAGAACCTATAGTGGTATGCAAAGCTGTAGGAACATGTGTAGTACCAAAGGATAAGCAGAGGAAGAAGTAGCAGTAGTTATAAGTTCTAAGTTGAAAGTTCTAAGGTTATAGTCATTCTTTTTAATAAGTATGATAATAATCTTTGAACTTAAATTCCCTTTGGATTTTAAAAAATAATAAAATTACGAGAGGATGTTTTTTGTGCAAAAACTTATAATCACCGCTGCCCTTACTGGTGCTGAGGTTACTAAGGAGCAACAGCCAAATCTTCCTGTTACTCCCAATGAGATTGCAGATGCTGCTTATGAATGTTATAAAGCAGGTGCGTCTATAGTGCATATACATGCTAGAGATAAGGGTGGAAAGCCTACTCAAGATTACGATGTGTATAAGGAAATCAAGGAAAAAATAGAAGCAAAATGTAATATTATCGTTCAGCCATCAACTGGTGGGGCAGTATGGCATAGTTCAGATGAAAGGCTCCAGCCGGTTGAATTAGCACCCGAAATGGCAACACTTAGCTGCGGTACCTGTAATTTTGGTCCAGATGTATTTATGAATTCCCAGGAATATATTGAAAAGTTTGCTAAGAGAATGAAGGAAATGGGTGTTAAACCTGAGATAGAGGTTTTTGAAAGAGGTATGATAAACAATGCCTTGAAACTAGTTAAAAAAGGGCTAGTAGAAGCACCACTACATTTCGATTTTGTCCTTGGTGTACCCGGAGCTTGTCCTGGAACCCCAGAAGATCTTATGCATATGGTAAGAAGCATACCAGAAGGATCAACTTGGACAGTGGCAGGGATCGGAAGAGCAGAACTACCCCTTGCTACCATATCTGTAGTTTTAGGAGGCCATGTAAGGGTTGGATTTGAAGACAATATATTCTATTCAAAGGGCGTATTAGCACAGTCAAATGCCCAGCTGGTAGAAAGAATAGTAAGAATTGCCAAGGAACTAGACAGAGAAGTTGCAACACCCGACGAAGCTAGAGGAATTTTAGGAATAAAGAAATAATTGATGAAGGATTAAAGATTAGAGATTAGGGGTTAAAGAGCTTGAAAATATTAAATATTTTTAAGCATTTACCCTAATCTCTTGTCTTTTAAGAAAAAAATAACATATTGGGGGTAGAAAAATCCTCTAATAAATGTTAAACTCTATAAACAAACACTTAAAGTTGTGAGGCTCTAAAGATTTTTTATTGAATATCTTTACTACTAGCTGTTACCGGTTACAGAATCTTAAGAGTTATGGCCATAATCCTAGAGCCTAGAGCCCAGTGCCTAGCGCCTAAAAAATAAGGAGGTATTACATATGAAACTTTTTATCGATACTGCGAATATTGATGAAATAAGAGAAATAAGTGAATGGGGTATATTAGCTGGAGCTACTACTAATCCATCGCTTATAGCAAAGGAAGGAAGAGATTTAAAGGAAGTAATCAATGAAATCGTCAGCATAGTAGACGGGCCTATAAGTGCAGAGGTCGTAGCTGAAAATGCTGAGGATATGGTGAAGGACGGAGAAGTCCTGGCTAAGATGCATGAAAACATAGTTATAAAGATCCCAATGACTGAAGAAGGGTTAAAGGCTATAAGAGTATTTAGTAAGAAGGGAATTAAAACAAACTGTACTTTAATATTTTCAGCAAATCAAGCCTTGCTTGCTGCTAGAGCCGGTGCAACCTTTGTAAGCCCATTTGTAGGAAGAATGGATGATATAGGCAATGCTGGAATGACGCTTATCAGTGAGGTAGCTCAGATGTTTGATATTCATGGAATAGACACTGAAATCATCGCAGCAAGTATAAGACACCCAATGCATGCGACAGACGCTGCACTGCAAGGAGCACATATCTCAACGATCCCTTACAAAGTATTCAAGCAAATGCTAAAACATCCACTAACGGATATCGGTATAGATAAATTCAATAAAGACTGGGAAAAACTAAATCAAGGATAGAGCTTAGCTCTATCCTTGATTTTTTATTGAATCGACTATGTATTCATGACCGATTAGAATGACATGAAACTTGTATGTCGCACCCCGCACTTCGCACCCCGCACCAAACAAAGTGACGAAGTCATCTTTGTTTTAATACTCAAGTATCGTCATCTCAAACTTATTTTCATAAATACTTCTATTTGCTTTAAAATAGCTCATATCAAGCTCTTTAGTGATGGTATCATCATCGATATTCTTATATCCACTACCCCAAGTAACATCTACAATAAACCATTTACCGTTTACAAGCATCTCATTCCATACATGGAGATCTTCAGAATCAGTCCCTTTGATTAGCTTAGACTGTATGCCAGATGACCTAAGTAGTGCGGCGAATAAATATGACACTTCTTCATTAGTGCCCTTTTTTTCGGCTAAAACACCTTTAGCACTTCTAGGAAGGGTATCTGTAGACTCTATATCGTATTCTATATTTTCAAAGATCCATTTAAAGATTGCTTCGGCTTTGTCGTATTCACCAAGATAATCTTTATCTATATCCTTAGTTATTTCATTGGCTAGATCGGTAATCTCAACATCATCCTTTTCAACCAATAAACTAGGTATCAGATATGTTATATCTTGAATACTAGTATTAGTTGCACTAAATTGCAGGATTTTTCTAGAAGGACTATCCTTTAGTTCTGGAGTTTTAATCGTAATGTTATGTTGACCTAGTCCAAATGGAGTATATATTGGTGAATCAAACTGATTGTCTACAATAGGTATTTTGTATTCAGTCTTCCTATCATTTTCCTCTTCATCATCATCTTTCTTGGCAACTTCTACGATGAAATATTCAAAATCAACATTATCGTTTACTGTACCCTTAAAGCCAAACTGATTTTCAATTTCCATGCTGGAGTAGATATCAGAGCTTAAATTTATGCCATAGTCAAAGAATGCATCGTATTCAATATAGTGTTCATTTTTAAAATTAAATGTCACTCCACTGATCTCAATAGTATTGATTGTATTTGAGATTATATTTAAAAGCTGACTATCATTGGACTCTGAGTAATAAGAAAATGTTATCTTATAGCCATATCCAGAGGACGTAAAATAATAAATGGCTTGATTGATTTCAGGTGTTATAGAAGAAATTTTTAAAAACACTACATTTACATCGATATTATTAACATCTATTGCATCACTACCAGTAAATACAACCTTGTCCTTATATTCATCTAAAATAGATGATTTGCTTTCTTCGGTAAATTCGTCTAGAGTTACTTCTTCTTCTAAATCTATAATGTCAACAGACATTTGAATATTATTTTCTTCATCCTTGTGGCCAAATCTATAGGTATCGGATTTGATCCAAAACTCAGGTATCATAATTTTAACACCGTTTTCAAAGAATCTAGGCTTATATGATATACCATCTATAAGTTTGGTTCCTTCAAATTCCTCGACATCATAGCTTAATAAAACGGTTTTACTATCATCATCCCAATCAACCTTAATTCCAAAGCTTTCAGCAATAAATCTTACTGGAACTAAAGTTCTGTCATCGTTTATAATTGGGGGAGAATCTAAAGAAAAACTTCTTCCG
>MDTG01096171.1_pt1 | contig 19877 bp, 21 predicted proteins | sample 811421 | NCBI WGS metagenome assembly MDTG01 (sample SAMN05326645, study PRJNA326480) | marine metagenome | isolation source: seawater | place: Pacific Ocean: South East | collected 2011
CATGAGTGGACGCCTCCTACGCGAATGACTGAGTCGAGATACCAGTGTGGCGCATTACGACGCCGGCGCGAATGATGGAGGCGTCCATCTCATCACCCACCTCCTGAAACTGCCGGCGGGATCGATCAGTCGGCGAACTGGAGTCGCAGCAATGGGCTTCGCGCGCCGGCCCATAATGTCTTCAGATTCTGTGCCGGGCTGCCTGCGCGCGACTCGGCATATGCCAGCAGCGAATCGAGCGCGGCGCGATCGAAGTGGCGGCCGTTCAGGAACAGCGCGTGGATGGCACGGGTCTGTCCGACGTCTTTGAGCGGATTGCCGTCGAGAAGCAGCAGGTCGGCGACCTTGCCCGTGGAGACCGACCCGAAGCGCTCCGCGACACCGCTGAATTCGGCCGCGCCTAGCGTTGCCGCGCGCACTGCATCGGCTGGGGAGAGTCCGGCTTCGACCAGCGCTTCAAGCTCGTCGTGCAGGCCTGCGCCGGGGATGACGTAGGTGTCCATCGCGTCGGTGCCGACCAGGATCTCGACGCCGGCCGCATGGGCTTCGGCGACCTGGCGCTGGGCCAGGCGATACAGCTCGCGTCGCACGTTGCGGCCTTCCGCGTCGATCGCGCTCGCGGCCATGCGATCGGCGTCGGGAAACCACATCAGGCGACGGACCACCCATGGGATGTAGCGCAAGCGCTCGTCGTCGCGGTAGGCAGGGTCGTTGGCGAACCCTTCCATTCGGAGCGTGAGCAAGGTGGGGGTCCAGGCGGTGTCGGAATCGGCCATCCGCTGCATCAGCGCGGCACAACGGGCAGGGTCCTGCTCGTCGATCAACCGTCTCCGCAGGTCGGCGTTGTAGGCTGACATCGGTCGATCCAGTGCACGAAAGTCGTCGGCGCCGGCGAAGCATTCGATTGCGAACAATCGACCGTGCTCGATGCTGCGCTGGCCGGCGCCGATCGCCTGTTCGAGCGAGACCCGGAATGGCTGATGTCCGGCAATGGAAATGCCCTCGGCGCGCGCGGCGTCGGCCAGGGCGGCATAGCTGTCCGGCGACAGTTCGGAGTAGACCTTGAGGGTGTCGACGCCGTTTGCGGCATAGAACGCCGCAAGCTCGCGCGCTTCGGCTGGCGTCGAAGCGCGGAAGAATGTCTCGTACCCGGCCGGCACTTCATTACCGCCGTTGATCTGGAAGCTCGACTGGCCGATGTAGCGCGGATTCACGCCGAGGCCGTCGACGATCGCGTCGTTCCAGCGCCGTCGATCCTCGGCGCAAGCGATGAACGGGTCGGGTCGCGACATGCACCCCCACATCTCGCGCACCGCCGTGACGCCGTTTGCGACGAACAGCGGGTGCTGGAACTGTGGTGCAAACGCGTTCGAGTGGGTGTGCATGTCCCACAGGCCGGGCATCAGGTAGCGGCCGCTACCGTCGATCTCGGTTGCATCGCCGGGCAGGACGCCGTCGCCGGCCGGCTCGATCGACTCGATCATGCCATTGCGCAGGAAAACGTCGCGTCCGGGTTGCACGGTGCCGGTCTCGACATCGATGACCGACACGTTGCGGATCACGAAGTCACCGCTTGCGCTTCGGTCGGGCGGTTCGGGCGCCGGCCAGGCAATCAGCGCGGCCACTAATGCCGTGATACCGAGCACCAGCAGGAACGACACGATTGCAACGCGCTTCAGGAAGCGCAGCATCGGTCGAAGCCTTGAATCGGTCTTCGAGGGCAGGGCAGGCTCGCGCATCGGATTCGGCCAGCAGTAGAGGGTCCACCAGTCTGTACGCGCTTCGCTCCAGGCGCCAGTGCCAGTGGTCACGAGACGGCCGATAGCGTATGGAAAGCATGCGCGCCTCGCTTGCTCTTTTTCAGGCAAGCAACGTGGACGCCCACCTCCCAGCAGAAGAAGCCGGGAGAAGAAGCCGGACACCCATGCCTCGACTCGCCGAGAGCGACCGATCGAACCACACGCGTTACACTGTCCAGCTGTCGAATTCGCCCATTCCGAACCCACAAAAGCAGGAGCCTTCCATGACTGAATCAGAAAACCCCAGGGTCGCCCTGGATATCCGCATCGGCGAGCAGGACGCCGGCACGCTTGTGCTGGAGCTGTTCGCGGACGTGGTGCCGAAGACGGCCGAGAACTTCCGGGCGCTGTGCACCGGGGAGAAGGGCGAGGAGATGAGCTATGCGGGCAGTCCGTTCCATCGGATCATTCCGGGGTTCATGATCCAGGGCGGCGACTTCACCCGGGGCAACGGGACGGGCGGCAAGTCGATCTACGGCGATCGCTTCGAAGACGAAAATTTCGAGCTCAAGCACACCGAGCCGGGACTGCTGTCGATGGCCAACGCCGGGCCCAACACCAACGGGTCCCAGTTCTTCATTACCGTTGCCGCGACGCCCTGGCTCGACGGCAAGCACGTGGTGTTCGGCAAGGTCGTCGAAGGCATGGACGTGGTGAAGACGATGGAAGAGCAGGGCAGCCGTGGCGGCGAGACGCGCCAGCGGGTCGTCCTGGCGGACTGTCGGGCGCTTTGACGCGGGTACGGCACGTTCGTCCTTAGCGGCAAGTCATGGCAGTGAGTGCTTCCGATGAGACCTTCAAAGCGATACCGATCAAATCCTCGAGGACGGACAAGGCAAAGACGCCACAAAAGATCACGATCCCGGGGCGTCACGCTCCTGACCGGTCTGGCGGTGGTGGGATGGGCAGCCTTTCACGCGGCCGAGCGTTTCCCTGAATATCTCGGGCCCGTTGTCTCCGCAACCAGTTTTCAGACACTTCAGGATCGTGTCACCCACGTTCGCGACGGCGATACCATCGAACTCGGCGGCGTGCCGATCCGCTTTGGCTCGCTCGACTGCCCCGAGCTGAATACTGACTCCGGACAACGAGCGGCAGAGCGCATGCGAGTCCTGATTTCCGGTGAAACCGTGACCTGTCATCTTAACGGACGCAAGAGTTACGACCGTAAGATCGGCAGTTGCCGCCTGTCTGACGGACGCGACCTTGGGGCCATCATGATCGACGAAGGCCTGTGCCGCCGGTTTTGGTGACTTTGCTTCCGGATACCCTTGATAGCGTGGACATCTGCCCGGCCAACGTTTTCGGATCGGGTGCCACACTCGCGGCGTCGCTTGCCCCGAAGACTGATTCAAGCACGAGTCAGATCAGTTCTCGGGCAAGGTAGACTGCCGTCGGGACGGCCATCACCAGGTAGAGCCCGACCAGCAGCCAGTAAAGCACCGGCTCGTCGGTCCTTCGGTAGTGGTAGATCTGTCCGACGCCGCCGATGGTGGCGATCCATCCCAGGTGCAGCGCCTGTGCGGTGTAGGCTATGACGGCCAACGCGCAGGCGAGCAGCAACGGCCTCGCAGTCCAGTCCAATGCGCGCTGCCAGTCGAGGAGGGCCGAACCGCCGGCGACGATCAGCTTGATGACCCCAGCCATGCGAGCGGCCGGCTGACCGGGTTTCGTGGCCGGCGGCGGCGCTGGATGCGGCTCAAGGCGGGTGCCCGGATCGACTTCGCGGCCGAGTTGTCGTTATTCCGATGCGGCGGCGACGCCGGCGTCGATCATCCGCTGGCGGATCGCCTCCATACGCTTCCGGTTCTTGCCGAGGTCGGAATAACCGATGCGGGATGCCGATCGAATGTCGATTTGACCGTCTTCGCGCTTGAGCAGGAACTCGACGTCGTCGGTAAAGCGCAGGATTCGCGTGGTTGCCTCTGCACGGATGTAGTGCGCTTCGGATGCGGTGATCTCGATGCTGTCGTCCGCGGCGAGAATGTCGTGCAGGGTCTGCCATGCCGTATCCGGATCGCCTTGAATCGTGATCGGGGAAATGTAGTGCGAGTCGGCGGCGTCGGCGCTGGAGACGCAGTTCGGGCTCGAAGGGCAGCGCGCCAGGTCAGCGACGGTGGCTGGGTCGACGTTGTTTTCGGGCATGCCTGTGCATCCTGTCAGCAGTAGCGCAACGATCAGCGCATGGGTGGTTCGTTCAGTCATGCTTTACTCTTATACCCGGAATCAGGCGGAAATCAAGTCGTGCTGTTGGTATTATTGCAGTGACTTGGCATGGAGGTATGGGAGATGGAAATCAACTTTGGGTTCGGCTTCGCTGGATTGTGCCTGGCGCTGGCTTGGTACTATGTTCAGAAACTCAAGTCCGACCACCCCCTGGATGTGCTGGAGCGTCTCGTCAGACTCAAGGACCAGGGGCTGATCGACGACGATGAATTCAACAAGATCAAGCCGAAGTTGCTCAGGCGACTTCGTTCAGGCTAGGAGCGACGCGAGCAATTGCCTTCAGTGCTGGAATGGCCTGGTGATCCGCCTGATGAGATCTCGGATTCATTTCCTTCTTCTGCGGGCGTCATCGTGACGTTGAAGGGTTTCTTGTTGGGGATGGTCGCTGCGATATCGCTGGATACGGCAGTCGCTGCCGACATCGACGCCGTGATCGACCGCGCATTGCAGAAGCAATCGATCCCGGGTGTCAGCGCGGTCGTGGTTCGCGATGACGAGGTCCTTTATTCCGGCGGTCGGGGCGTCGCCGATATCGAGTCCGGGCGGGCGATGGATGACGAGACGGTCATGTACATCGGCTCGCTGAGCAAGATCCTGACGGCAGTGCTCGCGTTGCGGCAGGTCGAGAACGGCAGGCTGGCAATGACCGATACGCTGAATCGCCAGCCGCCGATCACGGTGCTGGATCTGCTTACCCATCAGTCCGGATTACCTCGCGAGGGCGAGTTTGGCTATTGGTTCAGTGGTGAATTTCCGGATACACCGACGCTTACGGACTACGTCGATCGCGTGCCGCTGCAATTCAAACCTGGCAGTCGCACCCGTTATTCAAATATTGGCTATGCAGCGCTCGGAGCTTTCGTCGCCGACCGCGCCAACCAGGATTTCGAGACGTTGTTGCGCACCCGGGTACTGGAGCCGCTGGGAATGAAGGACTCAGGGGCCCGGGGTCCCGCGCCGGGGGGCGCGACGGCATATACACCGCCGGGACGACTGATCCCCGATTCGGAAAGACCATTTGCCGGGGTCGGAGCAGCGATCGACGGGCGTCACGTGCGCGTGTATCACGACGCCGGCGCCATGAGTCCGGCCTTCGGCGCGTATTCGACGGCACGTGACATGGGGCGCCTGCTCGTGTTTCTGCTTGGTAACGGCGGGGAGGAGGTACTGTCCCAGGAGATGCGTGCCCGTATGTACGAACCGGTCGCTTCCAATCGGGGGCTCGGTTTGCGCATGGAGTCCCTCGACGGCCGGCGCGTCGCCCGCCACGGTGGCTGGTTCGCCGGATATCGATCGCACCTGCTTCTGGAACCGGCGCGCGGGATCGGTATCGTCGTATTGGCCAACAGCGACAGCTCCTCCCCGGATGCCTTGGCAGATCAGATATTTCGGACGATTGTGCAAAGCAGGGTCGCGGTAAGACTGGAATGGCGTTAATGGTCGCGTCTTGGGACTCGAGACCTCGCGGCCCCATGCATCCGATGCGACCACGAATATCACTGATATATATGTGGACGCCGCCCTCCGGTCCGGCCTTATTTCGGATTTCGCGAATATACGTGCTACTCTGAAGCCTGTTTGCACCCCACCGCTTAGTGGGGACAATCTCGGCTATCGGCAGAACAAACCGGCACTCTCTGATTCACTCCCTCTGAGCCCCCAGTTTCGCTCAAGGAGTCACGATGTTCACACCTTATTCCGGGCCGCCCCGGGCGCGCCTGTACTCTCCCCACGGGCCGCCGCTTTCGGCAGTCGCCTTTCCGTTTCCGGTTCCCTCATTGCCGGCGGTTTCCGCCGCCGCGACGCTTGCCGCGGTTCAGACCCACCTGAGGCCGGCGGTCATCGAAGTTGTGGCCCCGGAATCGGCTGCGACCGCCACGGCCATCGTCTACTGCGAAGGGCAGTTCGGCGCCATCGACGGCAAGACCGCGAACGGCCTGGTCCGGCATTCGGAAAAGTACCGGATTCTTTCGGTCATCGACAGCGACCAGGCCGGGTCCGATACCGGCGCTTTGCTCGACGGCGTGCCCAACGGTATTCCGGTCTGCCGTGATCTGGCCGCATCATTGACACAGGCCGAATGCGTGCCGGACTGCTTCATCTACGGCATGGCGCCGGCTAGCGGAATGCTTTCGCTGCCGGAGCGCGGGCTGCTGCTCGAGGCGATGGGTCTCGGGATGAACATCGTCAACGGGCTCCACGAGTTCCTCAACGACGACCCGGCGTTCAAGGCCGCCAGCATTCTCAACAACGTGAGCATCACCGACATCCGAAAGCCGCGCGCCAAGAACGAACTTCGCATGTTTACCGGGCGTATCCACGAGGTCGATTGCCCGCGTATCGCGGTGCTGGGCACCGATTGCGCGATCGGCAAGCGCACGACCGCCACGGTTCTTGCGCGTGCGCTCAACGATGCGGGGCTGAAAACAGTTCTGATCGGCACCGGTCAGACCGGCCTGATCCAGGGTGCGCGTTACGGCCTCGCCATGGATGCGGTTCCGTCGCAGTTCTGCGCCGGAGAGCTCGAAGCCACGATCCTCGAGGCCTACGAGGCCGAACAGCCCGACGTGATCATCATCGAAGGGCAGGGGGCGCTGAGTCATCCGGCGTTTTCCACCACTTCATTCATTCTGCGCGGCAGTTGCCCGAACGCGGTGTTGCTGCAGCACGCCCCGGGGCGCGAAATGCGCTGCGACTTCGATCGGATGCCGATGCCGTCGCCCGAAAGCGAGATCAATCTCCTGCAGACTTTTTCCGATACCCGGGTCATCGGCTTGACGATCAATCACGAAAACATGACCGAAGCCGAAGTCGACACGGCCATCGCGAGCTACGAACGCGATCTCGGGATTCCCGCAACCGACGCGCTGACCCGATCGCCGCGGCGGCTGCTCGACATGGTGTTCTCGGCGTTCCCGGCACTCGAGGCCAGGCTCGCCGCAGTCGGGACGTGAGCGCACCGAGGCTGGAGATCGATCTCGGCAGGATCGAGCATAACGCGCGCGTGCTGGCGGAAAGACTGGCCGTGCGCAGAATTTCGGTGACCGGCGTGACCAAGGCCGGACTGGGGTCGGCCGAGATTGCCGGTGCACTGCTGCGCGGGGGCGCGAGCGGGCTGGGCGATTCGCGCGTTGCGAACATCGAGGCCATGCAAAGCGCGGGTATCGTCGCGCCCATGACCTTGATTCGTTCACCGATGCTCAGTGAAGTCGACCGGGTCGTGCGCGCGGTCGACACGAGCTTCAATACAGAGCTTTCGGTCATTGCCGCACTCTCCGGCGCGACCGGTCGGGCAGGACGGTTGCATGAAGTGGTGCTGATGGTCGAACTCGGCGATCTCCGCGAGGGCATCATGCCCTGCGACCTGGTGGATATGGCTCGTGCAGTGCTGCGCCTGCCGGGCATAAGGCTTGCCGGCATCGGGGCCAACCTGGCCTGTCACGGCGGGGTCGCGCCGGACGCCACGAACATGGCCGAACTGTCGGCGCTGGCCGATTCGGTGGAGCGTACCCTGGGCATCGAGCTTGCGCTGGTTTCAGGCGGCAATTCGGCGAACCTGGACTGGGCATCGAGCGGGGCGGATACCGGGCGAGTCAACAATCTGCGCCTCGGTGAGGCGGTACTGCTCGGCTGCGAGCCGCTTCGTCGCGAAGCGATCCGGGGCCTGCATCAGGATGCATTCACGCTGGTCGCCGAGGTCATCGAATCGAAGATCAAGCCGTCGCGCCCCTGGGGCACTATCGCGCAGACGGCTTTCGGGCCGGCACCGGCGGTGGCCGAATCGGGCGAAATTTCACGCGCGATTCTTGCCCTGGGCCACCAGGACGTCGATCCATCGGGTCTGCGGGCGCCGCCCGGCGTCGCGATCCTGGGTGCTAGCGGCGACCACCTCATCGTTCATTCGGCCACTGCGTCGCTGCGCGTCGGCGACGAGCTTCGGTTCGGGCTCAACTACAGCGCGCTGGTGCGCGCCATGACTTCGCCGTTCGTGCTCAAGATGATGGCGGGTGCCAACGGCGAAAGTGCAAGCAGCTCTGCGCCTGGTGAAACCATCACGGCCTGAAATCGTCAGCCCAGCGACGTGGGTGACCAACGAACGCCGTGAACATCCATATCCGTCCCCGCGCTCGCTTGACCATCGACCCGATGTAAGGCACTAAGGAATAACGGCGACATCCACCTTACTAACGGTCTCATTATTGAGCAGTCACTCAGAGCTACCGACGCGTTTGCCCGCAAGGCGCGTGAGTGCAGGCATAGTGGGCCTATGTCAAATGAGCACAACGCAGCGGGCAAAAGCGTCCGTAGCTCCCTCCGGGCTCGACTGTCAGCGATTGTGGCTGCGATTGTTACGACCAGCGCGATGCTTGATGCAGGCTGGCTACGCCGGCGCATCGGCGCCTTGCCACAAGCGCTGACAGACGAAAGCTGAGTGTCTGCTCAATAATGAGACCGTTAGTACGTTGCTGGTTGGCCAGGGACAATCATAAAAATCCTCGAAATTGGGTAGGAAAATTCCTACGAGATGGGTGTCCGGGCCTTACCTGGCAGGTTGGGGGCGTACGGTGAGAACAAATTTGCCGTGCGCGGTAGACGCCGTGGATTGCATCCTTGACATTTCCAGGCATCGTACCGACCCAGGTGAATTCCAGCTCGGGCTGAATCATCGCCTGCTCCGCGTTTTCAGAAGAAGCTGCGGAAGAACACCCCGAAGCCGTGTGCGGTCCAGTCCTGCGGCTCCAGCCCCATCAGCATGATATTGGTGTTGCCGGGGACCGGATCGGCCGCCAGACCGGTGAAATGCCAGTCGTCGATCTTGCCGCGGTCGAAACGGTAGTACAGGCGCATTTCCAAAGACTTGGCCAGGGGCACCAGCAGATCGGCTTCCAGCACATGCCGCGTGTAGTCAATATCGGGGTAGGATAAGCCTTCGGTGGCTACCGCCCCGGGCTGCGCCAGCGCCCCGGCGCTGGCGTAGTCGTAGTCGATCCCCGTGCTGGTGTCAGACCAGGAGTAACTCAGGTCCAGGCGCGCGCGGCCGATCATGCGGGTATGGCCGGCCCCGAACAGCAGCGATTGCTCGGCGTGGTCGGCAAACCACTCGTTGGCCCAGGGGTAGGTTGCGCTGCCCGGGTTCGGGTCGGTGCCGAGCCCGACGCCGGCGTCGTTGATGTTGGCCTGCGACCAGTCGCGATCCTGCCAGGAGGCGTGCAGGTACCAGGAACCGTCGGTGCCAGGCGCATAGCTCAGTTCGGTGTTGACCAGCATGTTGCGATCGTCACGCCGCCCGTGGCGGGCGTCGAAATCTTCCTTGTTGTACTGCAGCGAGATAAAGCCATCCAGTGTGTCGGACAGCAGCAGGTTCAGGCGGCCCTCGAGCACGGTCTCTTCGCGCTCGGAAATGTCGTACTTGATCAGGGTAGCCAGCGTGTGCGGCGGCTCGCCGTCGGGCAGCGACGGCACGTAGCCCGGCAGCTCGCTGGTGTAGAAACGGTGGTACGGGTTCGAATCGTACTTACCATCGAAACTGCGCTCGGCATACTCAGCCAGTATGCGCAGGGTGGCCCGTTCCCAGCTTCGTACCGTAGCGATCAGGCGCAGGCGGTTATCCTCGGTCGTGGGGATCTCCCGGTAATCCCGGTCCATGGCGTGGTGCTCGAACTCGCCGGTCAGGGTCATCGCGCGAAAGCGCCAGTCCGACCCCAGCACCAGCTTGGTTTCGTCGTAGCCGAACGGGATGTTGCGATAGTGGAAATACGAGCCTGGAGCGCCGCCGGGCTGGAAGATATAATTCTCAAAGGGCACGGTCGAACCCAGGCTGCCATCCATCACGATGTAGCCGTATTCGCCGGTCAGGGCGTTGTAGGTTTCGAACGGCTCGGTATTGTTGTCTTCCTCGTAGTAGCGCAGGGAGGCGCGCAGCCTGAGCCGGCGCAGGGGGCTGTAGCCGATGCGCGTCTCGAACAGCGCGGTGTCGATCTCCGCCTCGGCCGAGCGGCGCGGCAGGGCCGAAAGCGTATTCCATTCGTCATAGTTGATCGGCGACGGCGCCGTGCCGCCCTGCCCCGAGCTGATGGTGTAGGGAATCAGCGCGTCGTCCTGCCTGAGCCAGCCAAACGCAACGGTTGTCGTCCAGCTTCCGGTGCGCCCGAAGTTGCGGCTGATCTCGCCTTTCAGGTGCTGGGCGTCATTGTCGGGGTAGAGGTCGATGCGGCCCTGTTCCGGCACGTAGCTGCCGTCCGAAGGTGGTGCCAGGGAAGGCGTGAAGAAGAGATTGTCCCAGGTCAGCGTACCGACCTGGTTGTTGAAGAACGAGCCCGAGTAGGACAGGTTGAGCGCCCAGACCTCGCCGCGGTACTGCGTTGCCAGCATGAACTTGTGTGTGCCGTAATCGACCGGCTGCGGCAGTTCCTGGACCGAGCCGAACCCCGGGCCGAGGAAGTTGAAGATGCCGCTACCGGCGTAGGCCTTGGTGCCGCTTCGGTCCTCGTAGTTGTAATCGGCGATCAGCTTGAGGCGGTCAGAGGCCATCCACTGCAGCCCGAAGCCGGCGCGGCGTCGCTCGACGTCGAAGTCGGTCCCCGGCACGGATTCCAGCAGCTTCTGCACACTGTCGGACGTGCCCGTCGCGGGCGGAAAACTGTCGGGTAACGTCAGACGGCCCGTGCCAACGCCGTCGTACGGAATGCGGGCGTTGGTGCCCATCAGGTGCGGCACCTGGTTGTAATGCGCGGTGACCCGGTAGCTGCCGTAGCGGCCGGCTTCGATGCCCAGATATTGGTCATCGCGTCCCAGGGACCCACCGAACAGATCGAAGTAGCCGGCGGTGTCGCGGTTTCTCCCCTTGACGTTGAGATAGCTGATGGTGAAGCCGTCGTCGAAGTCGGCATACTCGCGGAAATAATAGGCCTCGTCGTCACCCGACGAAAGGATCCCGCCGAATTCGATCAGGGAGGCAAAGGTCCAGCCCGACTCCTTGGCCTTGGCCTGGTTCCGATCGGCCGCCTGCTCGCAGGGCTCGCGATACAGCCAGCCGGTCGGCGTTCTGCGCTGGGAAGCGTGCATCGGGTTCATGCCGGTGTCATCGGGGATGCAGCCCGGGTCGGTGCCCGAAGGGTTCATCGCGTTGCCCAGAGCGTTTTCGGTGCCGTTCGCGGACGAGGCAAGCGCGGGCGCGGCCAGCACCAGGGTTGACAGCGCCAGCAGACAATGCAGTATCAAACGGTTCATGATCGCCTCCTATCGATGCATCCGCACACCCGAAGGATGGTTCGAGCCGTGGATCTGCGAGTGACAGTTCTGGCAGCTGCGGTTGAGCAGCCTTTCATCTGGTGCCGCCCCGCCCGGCAGGCCGGCCGTGGTCTGCAGGTCATTGGGGTGACGCAGGTGTGAATGGCACTGCTGACAAAGGAACGGGCGGGCGGTGTTGAGCAGGAATTCGTGGTTCGAGCCGTGCGGCTGGTGGCAGTTCATGCAGTTCTCGCGCACCGGCGCGTGCTCCCAGAGAAACGGGCCTCGCTTTTCGGCATGGCAGTTGTAGCAAACCGAGTTGACAGTCGTTTCCTTGAGCAGCGGGTCGGCGTTGCCGCCGTGTGGATTGTGACAATCCACGCAGGACATCTGCCCTTCGAGCACGGGCATGTGCGAGCGCTTGGAGAACTCCTGCCGCTGCTGCTGGTGGCAATCGAAACAGACCCCGGTGACTGACTGCTCGCGCAACAGGCCCGACTGTGAAAACTTCGCCATCGGGTTATGACAATCCGAGCAGGACAGGTCCTGGAGGTTGTGCATCGAGCCGTGCCACTGGATGCGCTCTCCGCCGCTGTGACAGTTCAGGCACTGCTCGTTGCGAAGCTCAGTATCGGCAACGGAGTCCATGTCGAAGCCTATGATTGAATCCGGCGCGGTGGGATTCCTGATATGGATCGAGCCGGGCCCGTGGCAGGCCTCGCAGTTGCGCTGCTCGAGCTCGGTGCGGGGATTGAGCTCGAAAACTGCGCTGTGCAGGGTGTAGGAATAGTGCTCGGCGGTGTCGACATGGCAGCTCTTGCACACCCCGGCGCCCGCGTAGTCGGCCTGCTCAAGGTTGGCGCGCAGGCGTTCGACCGTCGCTTTGTCGGCCGCCAGCGCCGGATGCTGTCCCGCCAGGCAGGCCCAGACAATTAACAGCGCCGCAACTTGCCCGTACCATGATCCGGATGACCGGAACAGTGAAGAGTCTGCTTCCCTCATGAATCTCCTCCTGCAGGTGCCAGCCGGGCGGAAGCTCCTAAGTTCTCCCGCTTCTCAATTCTACGCCTGCCTACATGAGTGCCTCTTTAAACTCAATTTTGCCGATAATGCAACCCTCTGGTTCTGTAAATTTTCTCATGCTCTCATCGGCGCCATAGCCCCATTCGGGGATGGAGTTATTGTCAGGTCCGGTGTATGGCATTTCATCCGACGCGTTGCCGTGATTGATCATCGACTTGCGGTCCGTTGCGGAACGCGACGTTGCTGACGACCAATCCCGATGCTGTTGCGATTTGGTGAAAAGGGCGTTATACTTTTTTGCGCGCGAATGCCAATCATCCGATCCCCCTGATCCAAAATCCGGAGTAACCATGGAAAAGCTTTTGTACATCGAATCCTCGCCACGCAAAACCCGGTCTAGGTCCATTCAGGCCGCCGAAGCTTTCCTCGAGGCTTACCGCGAAGCGAACCCGGATGGACAAATCTTGAAGATAGATCTGTGGGACAAGGCAATCCCCGAGTTTGATGGACACACGATCGAGGCCAAATACCAGGTTCTGCACGGCCAGGAGTTTGATTCCGAGCAGCAAGTCGCGTGGCAAGCGGTGGTCGATCTGTGCGACGAATTCAAATCTGCAGATAAATATCTGTTCAGTCTGCCGATGTGGAATTTCGGGATTCCCTACAAGCTCAAACACTATATCGACGTAATCACTCAACCGGGACAGACGTTCAGTTTCTCTCCCGAAACCGGATATAGCGGACTGGTGACCGACCGCCCGGCCGTCGCCATATACGCCCGCGGCGGAAGCTATGTCTCGGAACAGACTTCCGCAATGGACTTTCAGCGAACCTACCTCAAATTGTGGCTGGGGTTCATCGGTTTTACCGAGATCGACGAAATCTTGTACGAATCCACGCTAGGTGCTCCGGAGGATGTCGCTCAGGCAAAAGCCGTCGCGCTGTCCAAGGCAAGAGAACTCGGGAGTCGATTCTAGCTAACCTATGAATAGCCCTGAGCGGGCGCGACGGCGCTGTTTCGGGAGGCCCCGCCTTGGCCTGGGCGAGCGCGGGTGAATTTTCTTGGTCAAATCCGTAGCCTCGCCGGGGATGAACACCAGCGGGGCCAGGCCGAACAGCGTGGTGATCAGCGACATCATGATCGGGTTGTTGACCACCATCCCGACCAGGACCAGGAAACTGGGCATCGACGTGCGGCATGAACCCCAGCGTTGCATAAAATTTCGGTCCAGAATCGCTATGCTGCCCGGTATAGCGGCATTTCCGCGGTCTGCACTCGCGCTGCCAATCCTCACGTGGCAGGGTGAGGCTACGCTCCGGTTGGCAACACTCCGTGCAGCCCGCGGAATACTACTCTCCGGACTTCCATCTCCGAAAATTTATGCAACGTTGGGGTAAAATAGAACAAGGGCACCCGCCTTACCCCGGCTGATAAGGACTACACCTGCTATCCTGCTTACGCAGGTGCGTAACTGCAACCACAACAAGGAGACATTGTCATGAAACTCTACTACGCGCCAGGAGCCTGTTCACTGGCCGTGCACATCGTGCTGCAAGAAGCCGGCTTTGACTTTGCGCTCGAAAAAGTGGATCTGGCCACGCACAGGACGGAATCCGATGTCGATTTCACCACCATCAATCCCAAGGGCTACGTGCCTGCGTTGGTGCTTGATGATGGCGAGATGCTGACCGAGGTGTCGGCGATTTTGCTGTTCCTGGCTGATCGTGCCGAGAAAAACCTGGCGCCACCCGCTGGCAGCATGGGACGCTATCGCCTGTACTCCTGGCTCAATTTCATTACATCGGAGTTGCACAAATCCTTTGGTCCCCTGATCAAACCCGACACGCCCGATGAGTGGAAAACACAGACCAAAAAGACGCTGGCAAAGCGTTGCGAGTATGTGGCGGCACAGCTGGCGGGCAAGCCGTTCCTGCTCGGCGACAGTTACACGGTTGCCGATGCCTATCTGTTTACCGTGCTGGGCTGGGCGCGCTGGGTGCAGTTCGATCTGGCACCCTGGCCTGCGATCAACGACTACCTGGGTCGCGTCGCTGCGCGCCCTGCCGTACAGGCGGCGCTCAAGGATGAAGGCTTGCTCGACTAAGCCCGGATTATTCAGACCCCGCCTACTACGACGACGCCACGCCCCGCATCTGCGGACGAAACCGGCTCGACAGAACGCCTGAGCAGTCGCTCGGGCGTTCTGTAACAGGTTTAGTCGCTGGCGCAAAATCCTCGAAACACGGCGACGATATGGCTTGCATAATATATATGGGTAGCGATATAATGCGATACCATATAATTCAGGAGGTAAAGCATGAGCGCACTATATTCAACCACGGTTAACGCCATCGGCGGTCGCAACGGTACGGCAAAAAGCGCCGATGGGCTTCTCGACCTCGGGCTCGCGATGCCCGGCAGCTTTGGCGGCAAGGGCGGCGCGACCAATCCCGAACAGCTTTTTGCGGCCGGTTATGCCGCCTGCTTCGGCAATGCGGTGATCCATGCCACCCGCAACCAGGAGCACAAGATCGAGGATGGCGATGTCGAGGTGGCCGCTACCGTCGGCCTGGAGCCGAACGGCAACGGCGGGTTCGTGCTGACCGTTGGGCTGGATGTCACGCTTGCCGGCGTTGACCAGGCAGCGGCCGAGGCGATCGTTGCCCAGGCACACGAGGTCTGTCCCTATTCAAATGCAACCCGCGGCAACATTGATGTCGCACTGGATGTAAGGACGCGATGAACAACATCGAGCACAAGGGCGATGCCAGCGATTGGCTACGCCTCGACCGTCAGGTCTGCTTTCCGCTCTACGCGGCGACCAACCTGATGCAGCGCCTGTATCGTCCGCTGCTGGCGCCGCTGGGACTGACCTATTCGCAATATCTGGTGCTGCTGGTGCTGTGGGAGCGCGGCAGCGCCAGCGTCGGCGAATTGCGCGATTGCCTCTATCTTGATGCCGGCACCATCACACCCCTGCTCAAGCGTATGGAGCGAGCTGGACTCGTGACTCGCAGGCGAGACAGTGAGGACGAGCGTCGCGTGATCATCGCACTTACCCAGCACGCCACGGCGTTGCAGGAGCAGGCCCAGCGGATTCCAGAAATGCTCGCGACCCGGATCGGTTTCGACGCCGCGAAGGCAGCGGAGCTTCACGATGTGACCACCTCGCTGGTCGAGCGGCTGCGAGCGCTCGTAAACCAGCGACATCCGCAACAATCATTTTGACATCAAGCCACTGTATAAGGAGATTCGATATGACAACACCTGGCCTGCCGCGGTTCTCACAGGACAATGGTCTGCGCTTCCGGACGCTCGGCGACTCGGGCCTGTTCGTATCCGAACTGTGCCTGGGCGCCATGACCTTCGGCGGCGATGGCGATATCTGGGGCCTGATCGGCAATCTGCAGCAGGAACAGGCCGACGAGCTGGTGAAGATCGCCCTCGAGGCGGGCATCAACTTCATCGATACCGCCAACGTCTATGGTTTTGGCGCCAGTGAGCGCATCGTCGGCCAATCGCTGAAGAATCTCGGGGTTCGCCGCGAGGATGTGGTGCTGGCCACCAAGGTGCTCGGCCCCATGGGGGATGGCCCCAATGCCCGTGGCGCTTCCCGCGGCCATATCATGAGTGAATGCAAGGCAAGCCTGGCGCGCCTGCAAACGGACTACATCGACCTGTACCAGATCCACGGCTTCGACCCGGCCACGCCGATCGAGGAGACCCTGGAGGCACTGAATACCCTGGTGCAACAGGGCCATGTGCGGTACGTGGGTCTGTCCAACTGGGCCGCCTGGCAGGTGATGAAAGCCATTGGCATCACCCGGGCCGGCCACCTGTGCCCGATCATATCCCTGCAAGCCTACTACACCCTCGTGGGTCGCGACCTGGAGCGGGACATCATCCCCATGCTGGAATCCGAAAAGGTCGGGCTGATGGTGTGGAGCCCGCTGGCAGGCGGGTACCTGTCCGGCAAATACGAGGGGCCGGACGTTTCCGAGGAAGACCGGCGCGCCAGGTTTGACTTCCCTCCCGTCAACCGTGAGCGGGGCAGCCAAGTCATCAAGGTCATGCGCGAGATTGCCGGCGGCAAGCAGATCGACGGTGAGCCGGTCAACGTGGCCCAGATCGCCCTGTCATGGCTGCTACACCAAAAGGCTGTGACAAGCATCATCGTTGGCGCCAGGCGGCCCGACCAGCTCAAGGAAAACATCCGCGCGGCCCAGGTCCGCCTGTCGGATGACGAGCTGGCATCCCTGGATGAAGTCAGCCGCCTGCCGGAGGAGTATCCCGGCTGGATGCTGGAGCGGCAAGGCGAGTATCGGGATCAATGAAGGCAAAAGGCCACCTGCAACGGCGGCGAGACGACTTTTGTCCGTTCATCGCGGCACCTTGCGTTGGGGTAAAAGCTCCGCGATCAAAGGCAGCCTGTCTTTGATCGCCCGCCTTGGCGAAGGCGGCCAGGCTACCGCGGTCGCCTTCGCCAAGGCGGGCGCACCAGCCACAATCCAGTAATAACGATTCTGAACCAAAATGACATGGCAATGACCTATGAAAAACAGCCGCTTCGAGTCACTCGCGCCCCTGCACGAAATGCAAGTCAGGCTGCGCAAATACGATGATTGAGTCGAACAGGGTTCATCACAGTGACGCCGTGACGGCCGCGTGGCAGTTCACCGAACAGGTTCCCCACAGCAAGGACTTGGGGATGCATATTGTCTCAGTGAAAGGGAGTCAGGTCTGCATGCGCCTGACCCCGCAGCCGTGGATGCTCACCAACGAAGGCAGTAAGGAAATCTGTACCAGCGTACTCTATTCGCTGGCAGACTCGGCCAGTGGACTGTCGGTATTCGCAGAAGCCCGGGAGTTGACGCCCATTGCCACGCTGGATTTGCGCATGGATTATCTGCGACCTGCCACCGGGGACCACGTTCTGTTGGCGGTGGCAACCTGTCGTCATTTAACGGACGAGATCGCGTTCATCCATTGCGACATCCTCTGCGAGGGCGACAGCCAACTGTTAGCGACGGCAAACGCCACCTTCATGCGCAATACCCGGGGCCGGCAATTCCAGGCCGGCAAACCTGAAAGGGAGGGGGTATGAGCACAACCGGCGATTCGCTAAAACCAAGCTCACACGGAACGGAAAGGGGGAACGAATGTGCCGCCTGGCAGGCCCTGTTTGACGGCATTCCTTACGCACGGCACCTGGAACTTGAAGCCCAACGCGACGAGGCAAGCCTACGGGTGCATTTGCCTTGTCGTGAGGCGCTGATTGGCAACTTCATGCTGCCCGCCCTCCATGGAGGCGTTCTTGGGGCGCTGATCGAACTCACCGCGCGGGTTGCAGCGCAACGCCAGGATCCAGAGAAACGCTGCCCACGCATTCTTGACAGCCACATCAACTACCTCCGCCCGGCACAAGCCCGTTCGACTTTCGCCAGCGCCGAGATCATTCGGCAGGGCAGGCGTACGAGCCTGGTCCAGGCCACTTGCTGGCAGGGTGAGAAGAGCAAACCGATCGCCAGTGGCCAGGTTCAGTTATTGCTCCCTGCAATGGCAGCCAAACAAACAGATCTTCATGGCCAATAAGGAGAACAGAATCGAGCGCAGTGGATTTCAGGCTCCGGACGGCCAGGAAATAACGCTGTGGCGCTGGCCGCAATCCAGAGGGCGCCCCACATTGCACTGGGCGCATGCCACGGGTTTTCATGGCCGCCTGTACCACCCCCTTCTTGACGACCTTTGCACCGATTGTAATGTCCTTGCCTGGGATATGCGAGGGCACGGGGCGAGCGCCGGCGCGGCGGACGCTTCGACATTCCGGGGCTGGGAAATCTACTATCGAGATCTGATCGCTCTTCTGGAAAGGCTGGATGAGCCGATTTGGCTTGCCGGCCATTCCATCGGTGCCACCACCAGCATCATGGCCGCAGCCCGACGGCCAGACAAAGTGCTGGGCCTGATTCTGGCCGAGCCCGTGATCATGGATCCCTGGCAGGGCCTGGGGTTGTGGTCCGCCAAGCTGCTACGCCAGTCACACCGGTTCTCACTGGCCGCCAGAGCGGCCCGTCGGCGCGCGGTATTCGACTCGTATGCCGCTGCGATGGACAATTATCGTGGCCGCGGTGGGTTCAAGACCTGGTCCGAATCGTGGTTGGAAGCCTACGCTCGATACGCCTTCGTACCGCAGGGCAATCGTGTTCGCCTCGCGTGTACACCGGAGTGGGAGAGCACCACCTTTGCGCATACTGAACACAATCCCTGGCCCGGTATTCGTCAGCTGCGGTGCCCGGTTATTGCGCTGGCCGCAGAACGGGCGTCAACCTTCTCGCCGACAGCACGAAAAGGCATGCGAACCTTGCTGCCTTTCGCACAAGTGATTGTTCTTTCAGGCACGACCCATTTTCTGCCGATGGAGCAAACCGAGGCAGTTCGTGATGCCGTTTTAAAAATCATGTCACCCAAACAACAGCATAGGCTGGCGAGTTGAACTGTACCGGAAAAACCCCGTCCGCCTGGGCCAGCTGGCCCAGGCGTTCAACAAAGCACACGCGTCTGGTGCAGTGAGTGTTTTCATGGTCAAAAAAGATCACGGTGTGCCCTGCCAATCACCCAACACGATGCGACCTGCTTCGCATCGATCATGCCATGCTGCTGATGGTGCGTCGGAAGCGCGCCAGCGCCAGGCCGAACAGGGTGGCTCCGATAACGCCGATGGCCAGGAACTGCGGCCAGACCGCGGTGATGCCCGCGCCGCGATACAGGATCGCCTGGGCCAGCATCACGAAATGCGTGTTGGGTGCGGCGAGCATGATGTACTGGACGGCTTGCGGCATGCTCTCGCGCGGTGTCGTGCCGCCGGAGAGCATCTGCAGCGGCAGCAGCACCAGCATGAGCAGCAGGGCGAACTGCGGCATGGAGCGGGCGATGGTGCCGAGGAAGATGCCCATCGAGGTGGTCGCGAACAGATGCAACGCCGCCCCGGCCAGGAACAGCGCGAGCGAGCCATGGATCGGCACCGACAGCCAGCCCTGCACGACGGCGGTGAGCGCGAAGGCAGTGGCGGCAAGCACGACCAGCCCCATCGCCCACACCTTGCTGGTCATGATCTCGAAAGGCGTGACCGGCATGACCAGCAGATGTTCGACCGTGCCATGCTCGCGCTCGCGGATCAGCGCCGCACCGGTGAGCACGATGGAAAGCATGGTCACGTTGTCGATGACCTCCATGATGGCACCGAACCAGGACTTGTCGAGCTGGGGATTGAAGCGCGCCCGCAGCGCCAGATCGACCGGCAACTCCGGAACCTCGCGGTAGCGCTTAACGAAGGTGCGTACCTCGTCGGTGACGATGGTCTGGATGTAACCGCTGCCGGTGAAGGCCTGGCTAATGCGCGTTGCGTCCACGTTGAGCTGGATCGTGGGCCGCCGCCCCGCCAGCAGGTCGCGCTGGAAGTCGGGCGGGATGTCGAGGGCGAAGGTGTCGAGGCCGGCATCCATGCGGGCATCCATCTCGGCCTGGTCGATCACCTCGGGGAGAACAAAGTACGGTGGGTAAAAGGCGCTGACGATGCGCCATGACAGCGGCGAGCGATC
>MDTG01439812.1_pt1 | contig 19873 bp, 19 predicted proteins | sample 811421 | NCBI WGS metagenome assembly MDTG01 (sample SAMN05326645, study PRJNA326480) | marine metagenome | isolation source: seawater | place: Pacific Ocean: South East | collected 2011
GGGTTAAGGAGGAATTTAAAGTACCGACATTCGCATATCAGGTTAGTGGGGAGTATGCAATGCATGTTGCTGCATTTGAAAACGGATGGCTCAACCGAGATCAAGTAATTCTAGAATCTCTATTATGTTTCAAAAGAGCTGGTGCAGACGGAATTTTTTCTTATTTTGCTAAAGAGGCTGCTGAGATCATGAATGGCTAGTCTAATAATTTCCGAGACGAATTTTAAAAAATAAATTATATTTTTGTTTAGTTATTCTCTAAAATTTGAAGAAGTATTTGAGCATGTCTTGCAGCTTCAATTCCTAAATCTGTTAGATAACCACCATCGCGATGATCTGTTAAACCCTTTTCGTGTAATCTAGCTGCAGCATAAATTGTTTCTTTAGAAGCTTCACTTTGATGTATCTTTATACCGTAAGACTTTGAGTTCAAATTAAATTGATTTAATAATTTTATTTCTTCTATTCTCTTATTAAAATCCATTTTATATTAAAATCCCTAAATATTTAATGTTAGTCTTCCGTTGATGTAGATATATATTCATCAACGCTCATTAAATTCTCGAGCTCGCCTAGGTCAGACATTCTTACTCTAAACATCCAACCATCATCATATGGGGAATCATTTATAACTTCTGGTTCCTCCTCGAGCTTTTCATTTATTGCTATTATTTCCCCTGAAACAGGCGAATAAATATCAGATGCAGCTTTGACAGACTCAACGACACCCGCCTCATCACCTGCGGTTAGCATTAACCCTGGTTCTGGTAATTCGACATATACTACGTCGCCAAGACTTTCCTGTGCATGATCGCTTATACCGACTGTTGCAGTACCATCGCCCTCATCCTTGGTCCATTCATGGCTGGCAGCATACTTCAATTTAGACGGATCTATATTCATGAAAGTTTCCTCTTTTCACCTTTGAGTTTATGTACAAATTCGGGATTAACTTTACGAGATATCTTAACTCTGATTATCTTCAAACTGAAGCATAAGGTTAATATTTAAAATTAGATTTTAATTTTAAATAATTCCCATAGCCTCACGCACTATTTTATTTTTTATAAAGCCGATTCTGTTAAGTGCAGTCATTCCATCATTACGGAGTGCCCTTATGGGAAGTGATTTTTCCTCAAACAACATTTTTAAACCGTTTATAATAGTTATCATAGCTAGGTTGTGAGGCTTCCTTTTTCTCTGGTAGCGACGTAATTCAAATTCATCTCCGGGCGATAAGCCTCTGGATAAAGCATGCTCTATTTCTTCAGTTAAAGCTAATGCATCTTGTATACCTAAATTGACACCTTGACCAGCTAGTGGATGCATCGTGTGCGCAGAATCTCCAATTAATGCAACACCTTGCATAATATAATCATTTGCATGACGTAGTATAAGTTTATATTTGGTGCGTTTTTCAACCTTTATAATTTTTCCCAAACAGCCGCCACTAGCTTGCTCAAGTGCTTTACAGAAACTTAGATCATCAAGGAGCATTAATTTTTCTGCTATATTATTTTTTTGTGACCAAACTATCGAACATTGGTTGGAGTTACCTTCTACTATTTGTATGGGTAATAAGGCTAGAGGGCCATCTGGCAAGAACCTCTGTCTGGCAGTAAAGTTATGTTTTTTTTCAGTGGCAATCCGGGCAACAATAGATTGATGACCATAATTCATTTCTTGCATCTGGAATCCGCATAAATCTCTTATTCTAGAATCACCACCGTCTGCAGCAACCAACAACTTTGTAGTAATGACACTTCCATCGTTGAGCGTTATATCGCTAGTAGCTGATTGACCTGGATAGATATTCTTTTGCACATCGCTGACTGTTGCGGGACAGATAAACTCGACGTTCTTGAGTTTTTTGACCTGATTAAGCAAACATCTAACTACTAATGAATTCTCAACTATATAACCTAAACTGTCTTGGCGGACATCGTTACAATCAAATTCTATATGGCCGGTACCATCAGATTCCCATATCTCCATTCGCTCAAAAGGGCATACTCTTTCCCTGACGATCTTACCCCAAATACCGATATCCTCTAAAAATATTCGTGAGGACTGTGTCAACGCCACTACTCTCGAATCAAAACTATTTGATAAATCAGGAGCTTTAAAAGGCTGTTTTTCAAGAATAGCTATCTTTTTATCTCCATAAATAGTTTCACTTGAGATTAGACGCGATGACAAGAGGTTAGCAAAAGATAACCCAACTAATCCGGCTCCAACAATAACAATATCAAATTCTTTTTTTATCATTCTTTCATTCCGAATTTGAAGCAGTAAAACTAGATCGATCAGAAGCTTTTAGCCTTAATCCTCTAGTCTGAAGACCCATACCTAATTTCGCAAAATTTGTTTTTAGTAATGGGATTGAGTCTAACGCTAAAAGACCAATATTTCTTGCAACTTTTATAAACAAAGAGCGGCTTCCAAATACGTTAGGCAGTAAATCACTTAGAAGTATTGTTTGTTGTTGGTCTCTAGCTTGATATTCAACATATTCTTCTAAAACTTCATATTGCCCTAGGGCAATTTTTTTGGATGAGGATTTTGCAAGCTTGTCGGCCAGTGCGGCAATATCTCGAAACGCTAAATTAAAACCCTGCCCGGCAACTGGATGCAGGGCATGAACAGCATTTCCAACGACCACTATATTACTTCGAGCCTGCTCTTTGCTCACAACCAACTTGACTGGATAGCTGAAACGCGAACTGACATCTACAAGGTCTCCTAATCTGAATCCAAAAATTGATTGCAACTCTTTAAGAAATTCATTTTTTGGCATAGATAATAATTCTTCTGCTTTCGAGGGAGCAACTGTCCATACAAGTGCTCCACGATTATGATTGTCTATCTTCTTCAAGGGCAAGACAGCCAATGGACCAGAATCAGTGAAGCGTTCATAGGCAATATTATTATGATTTTTGGAGAATATAATATTTGTTACAATTGCCGTTTGCCCATAATCTTTGACTGTTGATTCAATACCCAATAAATTTCTTGAGTCTGATTTGGAACCATCAGCCAAAACTAGTAGTTTCGCTTTAAGTCTTTTAGTCTTATTTGGTTGTGATTTTTTTGTGTAACAAAGCTCTACTGCACCGGATACCGGTTGTATTTGGTTTACTTGAGCTGAATCAATAATCTCAATATCGTCAATTGTTTGTACTGCCTTAAAAAGAGCTTCATTAATTCTCTCATTTTCAATAACGTAGCCTAGAGCTTCTAAGTTTTGTTCTTGAGCCTTTAACTTAACGCTCCCAAAACAACCTTTGTCAGAAATGTGTACTTCATTTATTGAGGTTGTGTTGATACTCAATTTTTTCCATAGCCCAAGTGCTTGAAAAATTTCATAACTACTCTGAGATAAAGCTGTAGTTCGTGCATCAAATTTATCAACAGAATTTTTTTTAGGTTCACCTTCAAGAGTATTTGAATCAATAATCTGAATATTCCAGTCGAGCTTGAAGGAGGACAGTAGTAGGGCAAGACTTGTTCCAACCATACCTCCGCCTATTATGCAAATATCCGTATTTTGTGGGTCTTTGAGATTATCAGACATATTTTTTTACCTAATCAGAGGTCATCAGTAATTCAATCTCTGATGTTGTTTTTGGGACTTCGTATGATAGAACATCTGGTTTACCCTCTGTAATAAGTACATCATCCTCAATTCTAATACCGATACCCCGCCAACGCTCATCAACTTTTTTATTTTCCGGAGAAATATATATGCCAGGCTCAATAGTAGTTACCATACCTGGCTGAAATGTTCGCCATAATTCATTTATCTTATAATTTCCAACATCATGAACATCCATTCCTAACCAGTGACCTGCTCGATGCATATAAAATTCAGCATAAATCTTTTTTTCTATCAGTTCATTCAGACTTCCTTTAATAATACCTAAATCAAGCAGACCCTGCGTAATAATTTTTACAGTTATATTATGGGGCTCATCCCACTGATTACCTGATAAACAACCATTTATAGCTGCAATTTGTGCTTCCAAAACGATATCATAAATCATCTTTTGCTCTGGTGTGAACTTACCATTAACAGGGAAAGTTCTCGTGATATCCGCTGAATAATTTTGTAATTCGCAGCCCGCATCAATTAATACCAAATCACCATCTTTTAACTTTGAATTATTTTCTACATAATGAAGAATGCATCCGTTATTTCCGCCTCCAACAATAGTTCCATAAGCAGGGAAGGAGGCTCCGGCTGCAGTAAACTCGTACTCAATCTCAGCCTGTAGCTGGTACTCATATATTCCAGGAAGACAATTTTTCATCGCTCTTCGATGAGCGCGTGAAGAAATGGTGGCAGCTTTCCGCATAATTTGTTGTTCTGCAGGACTCTTAAATAGTCGCATCTCATGCAATAAGTAATCTAGGTTGGCAAACGGATTTGAAGATTTACTTGTTGAGCCAGCACTACCCCTCTTACTCCCTACAATCTTAGTTATAATCTCATCGAAAAAAAGGTTTTTACCTATCGAATAATAAATTTTACCGCGATCATATATAATGTCTGGTAACGTTTCTTTGATACTTTCAATAGGGAACGCTTTATCTGCCCCATAAAATTTTTTTGCTCCGTCTGGTCCTATACGCTGGCCATCCCATATCTCTTTTTCTGCATCTCTATTTCTACAAAACATGAGGTATTCATTTTTATTTTTACCAGGAATTAAGACGATTATTGCGTTTGGCTCTGAGAACCCAGTTAGATAAAAAAAGTCGCTATCTTGTCGATATGGGTAAAGAACATCTCTATTTCGAGATTTTTCTGTTGCCGCTGTAAAAATAGCAATGCTGTTTGTGGGCATCTTTGCCATTAACTGATTTCTTCGTTTTTCAAATTCTGTGCTTGCAATCATTTCTCAAGTCCCATGTGAACTATACCTAATTGAGGTATTTTTTATCTGCAAAAAAATTAATGGATAATCTGCTGACTCTCATCATTTTTTGCTTTTAATTCAGTGAAAATAGTTAATACCGCAATTTTAATGTACTCAACTATCTCGATATAATTTGCCTCATTATCAGTTTCATCCCCTTCATACTGATCATCCGATACTTGTACATTAGAAATGGATGCCAAGTCGTCTAAAGCTTCTGATATGTTTTTTTGTATTTCTAAATTTGAGAATAGCTCCGAGCTCCCTAAACCATATAAAAACCCTTGGCACCACTCACCCATTGACGCTAATCGTTCACTCAATATGAAGTCATCATCTGGAAGAATAGGAGAAAATTCATAATCATTATTATTAATTTGGTTTACTGAAAATTGGTAAAGCTCAATTAACATGGTCCCTAAATCCTCCACTCTTTCAGGGCTAACCTCCAAAAATTTCGCCACAGTTTCTATTAAAGAGTCTGCAGACAAGAGCTTACCGCTTGATGCGGATCCAGCTAGAAAACCATGTAACTCTGCTGGGCTGCCAACTAAATTAGCTTTAATAAAGGCATGGGAGATCTCATCATAATCCATAATCTTATGTACTCTTAATTTACTAATACCTTATCCTATCATTCTTAGAGGGAGCAATCATCCTTGATAAAGAGAGTAAAATAAAATCATTTTTTTACATTTGGTTACTTGATATTTGACGAATTAGCTTTAAGTTGGTTGACCAATCTATAGCTCCACAATTATAGTTAAAGGAACTAATTTATTCATGGACTAAATTATGTCAGTCAATCTCGAGAAACTAGATTTCAAAGTCGACAGTATTATTGCTCAATGCACTAAGTTGCAAAAAGAAAATTTACGTTTAAAAAGAAGAGAATCAGAATTATCGACAGAGCGTAGCAAACTTTTAGAGAAGCATGAATTAACCTGTAGTCGCTTAGAAAGTTTAATAAAAAGACTCAAAAGTCTCAATAAAGAGAATTAGAAATCGTGGACAATAAAACAGTTAATATTCATATTTTAGATAAGGACTATCAGGTGAGTTGTCCTTCAGAAGAAAGTGATGCGCTTATAAATTCAGCTAAAAAACTTAATTCGCAAATGCAAACCATACGTAATAGCGGTAATGTTATTGGAGTTGAAAGAATAGCGGTTATGGCCGCCTTAAATCTTACCTATGAGATTTCAAAGATAGAAAAAAGGCTATCTTCAGAAGAAAGCTCAAGTAAAATTATTCAAAATATCGAGAGGAAGCTTTCAATTTTTCTCGAAAATTTAGAGGATTGATCTACATTTGAATCCTTTAAGGTTATAATAAAATTGTGCCCTGAGGTACTTGCCAGTTGATAAGTCCTTGAGCCGATAATTTATTATCTGGAGGGGATAAAGTTGATATGGTGTGCATGTCCGCATGACGGGAAGCCTAATATATTGCTGACCCCACCACCTTGAACCTTTCGGTTCAAGGCGCAATCAACAGCGGTATCGTCGGGGACATCGTTTAAAAAAATAATTTTATGGACATAAATTCTTTGCGACAGCTCATGAGAAAGAAGCGTCGCTCTCTAAGCCCAAAGCAACAACTATTAGCAAAAGAAAATATCGCTAGGAAACTTTCCTTGCTGCCAATTTTCTATAACAGCAAAAGAATCGCTTTTTACTTAGCACATGATGGAGAAATAGATCCGATGTTTGCAATGGGAATTGCAGAAGCTGCAGGCAAGGAGTGTTACTTACCATTGTTACATCCACTTAAACAAAACCGCCTCTACTTTGCTAAGTACAAAACAGGAGAAAAACTATCAGTGAACCGGTTTGGAATACAAGAACCCCCTTTGCGTGGATCTAAGATTGTCCCAGCATTTGCTATCGACTTAATTCTTATGCCATTAGTTGCATTTGACGCTTCATGTAATAGGATAGGTATGGGTGGTGGGTTTTATGACAGAACACTTAAGCTACAAAGCAGACTTACAAAGCTTGTAGGCCTTGCGCAAAGTTTTCAAGAAACTAGCTCTATTAATAAGTATCCCTGGGATGTTACTTTAGAAAAAATTGTTACTGAGAAAAATGTAATTAGTAGATGTAAATAGAATTTAAGTGGTCGCTAACTTTTAAATATAAGAAAAATCATGAGAAAAACAAAAATTATTTGTACCATTGGTCCAGCATCAGAGTCATTTTCTATGTTAGAAAAAATGGCTAAAGCTGGTATGAACGTTGTTAGACTTAATATGTCTCATGGCGATCATGAATCTCACAAGAGAGTAATAAAATCGATTCGCACTCTAAATAAAAAGCTTCAAAACCCTATAGCTATTCTGGTGGATACTCAAGGCCCAGAAATCCGTACAGGAGATATTAAACAAGAACTAAATCTCAAAAAAGACGACGTAATAACTGTCACTGCGCGTGGAGAAGAAAGTGTTGAATCCACTTCGATAAAAGTCAATTATGAAGATTTAGTGAACGATGTCAAAATTGGAGACATGATAACCGTAGATAACGGTCTGATTAACTTAGAAGTTCTCACTAAAGAAGACAGAGCCATGCAATGCAGAGTAATAGATGGAGGTATTTTAAAAAGTAAGCGCCATGTAAACTTACCAGGTATTCGAGTCAATCTTCCTGCGATAACCGAAAAAGACAAAAGGGATATTATATTCTCTATAGCTCAAGAAGTGGACTTCATAGCACTCTCGTTTGTTCGAAATTCCGAGGATGTAAAGCAACTAAAAGTTCTATTAGGTGATAAAGTTGAAAAAATTAAGATTATTTCAAAAATAGAGGATCAAGAAGGCTTAAAAAATCTTAGTCAAATTTTAAAAATATCTGATGGAGTAATGGTCGCAAGAGGAGATCTAGGAGTCGAAATTGCTATCGAAAAACTACCGAGGGTGCAGCGTCGTATCATTCGATCGTGTGCTCAAGAGGGTAAACGTGTGATAGTTGCAACGCATATGCTGGAGTCCATGATAGAAAATCCAATTCCAACTCGAGCCGAAGTTACAGATGTAGCTAACGCTGTTTATGAAGAAGCTGATGCAATAATGCTTTCTGGTGAGAGTGCTATGGGAAAGTATCCAGTAAAGTGTATAGAAATACTTTCTCGAATTACTTTATCAATAGAGCAAAGTCCTGGGCTTCAATTTACTAGAAATTTATACCTTGAGAACGATAAGGCAGAAATTGCTTCTGCTGCCGTAAAGTTAGCAGAATCGATAAAAGCTAAAGCCATCATAGTACCTACAAGGCGAGGGAAAATGGCTAACTACGTTACTAACTGTCATCCACAAACACCTATTATTTGCGCATTTACTAACGATAGTCGTACTCGCAGGCAATTAGTTTTGAATAGAAATGTACTTAGCTTTCGAATCAATTTTAGTGAAGATCCAGAAAAAACACTTGCCACTGCGGCTAAAATTCTCATGACTCGTAAAGAATTTTCTGCAGATGATAGAGTTGTAATTTTATCTGACGTTTTGGCTGGCTCAGGATTTGATGCAATTCAAATTCGACAATTATCTGACTTACTTACAATTGACACTGAGTAATTACTAAGATCTTAGTTCAAGAAAAATTGGTAAGCTGGATTTTCAGTTTCTTCTGTCCACTCAAAACCTAGGTCATCAAAGAATTTGCGGGCATCTCGCCTATCTACAGCAGATATTTCAAGGCCTGCCAGAACTCTTCCATTTTCTGATCCATGATTACGATAGTGAAACATAGAAATGTTCCATCGATCACCAAGCTTTATCAAAAATTTCATTAATGCACCCGGTCTCTCAGGGAACTCAAAAGTAAAAATCATTTCGTCTATAGGTTTTTGAGCCCGTCCACCAACCATATGACGAATATGGAGCTTGGCAATTTCATTATCTGTCATATCTACTACTGGGTAACCTTCATCAGCCAAATTTTTTGTTAGTATTTTTCGATCACTATCTGATGAAACCTGTAGGCCAACGAAAATATGTGCGCTAGCTGAATCGCCCTTGCGATAGTTAAACTCTGTTATATTTCTCTTGTCTAGTGTCATACAAAATGATTTAAAACTACCCGGTTTCTCTGGAATAGTAACTGCTAGAATTGCCTCTCTTTTTTCGCCAATCTCTGTGCGTTCAGAAATGTAGCGCAATCTATCGAAGTTTATGTTTGCTCCGCACTCTACAGCTAATAATGTTTTTCCCTGTATCCCCTTGGTCTCGACATATTTTTTTAATCCAGCTAAACCAAGTGCTCCAGCGGGCTCGCAAATAGATCGGGTATCATCAAAAGTGTCTTTAATACTAGCACAAATTTCATCAACTGAGACTGTTATGACTTCATCTACTGTATCTTTCAATATACGAAAAGTTTCTTTTCCGATTTGGGCGACAGCTGTTCCATCTGCAAATATCCCAACGTGTTTTAATTCAACCCTTTCACCTGCTTTCATTGCTGCATTTAGGCATGCTGAGTCTTCTGCTTCAACGGCAATGATTTTGATGTTAGGCTTTAATGTTTTGATGTAAGCCGCCATACCCGCACAAAGTCCGCCGCCACCAACAGCTATGAAAATAGCTTCTAAATCGTCTGATACTTGCTCTAAAATCTCCATAGCAATTGTCCCTTGTCCTGCAATCACGTCTGGATCATCAAAAGGATGTATGTATATCATATCTTTTTCAATCACAAGCTTTTGAGCATAGTCGGAAGCTTCATCATAGCTATCGCCTTTAAGCAAAACTTCTGCTCCAAGCGATTTTACTGCGTTCACTTTAATAATTGGCGTGGTTGTTGGCATTACAATAGTTGCATTAGCGCCAATTTTTTTGGCTGCCATAGCCAAACCTTGTGCATGGTTTCCTGCTGATGCAGCAATGACACCCTTATCTAATTCAGATTTTTTTAAAGACAACATTTTGTTATAAGCACCGCGTAATTTAAAAGAGAAAATTGGTTGCAAATCTTCTCTTTTAAGAAGTATTCGATTTTTTAGACGAAGGGAAAGTTGCGGAGCTTCATCAACCGGGGTCTTTACTACCAAGTCGTAGATTTTTGCATCTTCAATTTGTTTCACATAACTTTTAAACATTTTATCTCTTTTTTTTATTTTTTATGATAATTGTATACTCTAATAATAAATTTTAGATGAATGCAAAGCTAGCATTGATAGACATTTTCTATCATTTCGTACCTGTATCCGTATAATCATTATTAATAATAAACTATCAATATCGGTTTAATCTATGAATTTATCAATACAGGATGACCTTAAAAAATCTGTTGCGGAGGCGGCATTAGATTACGTGCTTAAAAAAGTTAATATAAACAGTGTTATTGGTATAGGTACTGGATCGACTGCTAACTTTTTTATTGATCTACTAAGTTCTCATAAAAATAAATTTAAAGGCACTGTTGCGAGTTCTGTTGCCTCGGCAAAAAGACTCGAACAACTAGGAATAGAAGTTTTTGACTTGAATTCTACGAATGAAATAGAAATTTACATTGACGGGGCTGACGAAGTTAATGAGAAATTAGAACTAATAAAAGGTGGTGGAGGGGCTCTTACCAGAGAAAAAATTACTGCCGCTGTTGCAACTAAGTTTTTGTGTATAGTCGATGATACAAAATGGGTTAATTCCTTAGGTAGATTCCCGCTTCCTATTGAAGTTATACCGGTAGCTAGAAGTTATGTAGCCAGAGAAATTATAAAAATGGGTGGGGATCCTGTCTATCGAAAAGGCTTTATAACCGATAATGGAAATAATATTATAGATATTCATCATCTTTACCCTGTTGCCTCTGCGATAAAAATAGAAGAAGAAATTAACTCTATTGTAGGAGTAGTTACCAATGGTATTTTTGCATCCAGACCAGCTGACATATTGTTATTGGGAACATCAAACGGTGTAAAAACTATTTATCCCTCATAGGAGGGAACATTATTTTACTAAAAGACCTTTAAACTTGGTTCACCCAATGCAGCGAATTGCTCACGTAACTCGAGAATATGTTCGCTCCAAAAACGTATCGTATTGAACCACGGAAAAGCTATTGGGAATGCAGGATCAACCCATCTTTTTGCTATCCAAGCAGTATAATTAATCATCCTCAAAGTTCTTAGGGCATCAATAAGCTTAAGCTCTTTTGGATGAAAATCAAAAAATTCATTATAGCCATCTAAAATTTCTGATAACTGGGCACACTGTCTATCTCTATTTCCAGAAAGCAACATCCATACATCTTGAACAGCTGGAGCCATCATTGCATCATCAAGATCGACAAAATGTGCGTTGCCATCTCTCCATAAAATATTTCCGCCATGACAGTCCCCATGAACACGAATATTTTTGATGTCTCCTGAATTTTTTAATATCTCGTCTATAGCCTGCATCAAATCTTTTATTAACGTATCATAAGATAACTTTAATTCTGCGGGTATAAAATGCTCACTTATAAGTTTTGAAGATTTATGACCAAAAGTATCACTGTTTAAAACATGCCTGGAATTGAAGGGTTTTACAGCCCCTACGGCGTGCAACCTTCCTAGGAGTTTTCCCAGCAAGTACAAATTATCAAGGTCATCAAGCTCTGGACCATAACCACCTTTTCTAGGGAATAATGCAAAGTAAAAGCCCTTATATTGAAATAGACTCTCCCCACTTTTACTAATCATGGGCGCTACAACAGGTAATTCCTGTTCAGCTAATTCGAAACAAAATTGATGCTCCTCTAAAATTTGCTTTTTAGTCCATCTATTAGGGCGATAAAATTTTCCAATGATCGGAGATGAGTTCTCAATCCCAATTTGATAAACACGATTTTCATAACTATTTAAAGGGAATAGTCGACCATCAGTTAAAAATTTCAATTCTTCGAGTGAATTTAAAATAAAATCGGGGGTTAATTGATCGAATGGGTGGCAAGTGGGGACCCTTTTCAACCCGTTTGAATCATTTAAATTTATAATATTACCATCAATATCATTACTCATTATTTTTTACCAAGAACAGTTTATGATTGAGTTTCGCTATATAAGATATTATTAAGATGGCTAAAATCCACCCAATGCAACCTAAAATATAAGGCTGACCAACTTTCAACGATCCAACAGAAATTAAACTCACAATATTCCCTAAAATCTGTACGCTAATAATCAGAGGTATATAGTTATAATTATTTGTGGATTTAGCAAATAGACCCATGACAAAAGCGGCAGAAAAATTCCATGCGCCACTTAGCATACAAAAAGCGACTACTGTCAATTGCTTTGGTATATGTCCAAGTAATCCTGCACTTAATATAATTATGGCTATCCCTAAACTGATTAGAATTGGTCTCGTGTGATTGAATCTAATTTCAATTAAAGCTGCAATCAAAGCCCCTATACCGCTTGAAACAGACAAAATTACTATATAAAAACCTGCGCTGTAAGCAATTGGCTCTATGGTGTTTCTAACTATGTTGCCTCCTAAAAATATTAATAATAGCGTAAATAAAAGAAGCTGGGTAACGGCCTGACGACCTTGTCTTGCCTCAATTTTAAGTTTGCTAATTTTTATATTACTCGGAATCTTTCGAGCCAAAATTAATGAGACAAAACATAGAAATGAAGCGAAAATAAGTGCTTGATTGAAAGTAATCGTTTCAGCAGCTCGGGGTGGTAGTAAATAAGATATGATTGCCACAATGAATGATTGCATACACAACACCAGAGCATAACACCGAATCGGGTTTTTGCTCGCGCCAAGGACTAAGAAGACAACTGAGCAAGTAATTCCAGTAAAAAATCCTGACAGCCCCTGACAAACTAACAAAAATTCAAAGCTTGTCAAAAAAAGGGGTAGAGAAAAACTAATTGAACCAATAATGCTTGATATAAGTATTAAGCGTCTCATATTAATGAGGAAGTTATAAAAACTTAATAACACTGAGGCTAACCCAAAGCTGATAAAAAAAACACCTCCAAGCCAAAGAGGTTCTGTTTGCGAAAGACTCAGGTCTCTTAATGCTAGCGCCATAATTAAAGGCATATTAATTAAATAAATAGTGGCAAACAAAGAAATAATAATTGAAAAGAAACGCACGCTAATACTGTCTAAATTCACAAGTATTTTTTCACACAAAATTTATGTTTTCTCCAAGGTTTAATTTTTTTAATCTAGTAAGACTATTTATTGAAATTTCCACTCAGATATTTCAGATGCATCTTGTCTAGACTATAAGTTTTTATTTTGCTTGCCTTCCCAGCGGTCTCAAACGACTCATACCTGTCTATACAAACACTTTTCATTGCCTCAGTCGTCTTTGCTAGATATTTTCGTGGATCAAATTCAGATTTATTTTCAGCCATAAATCTTCTCACAGCGCCAGTCGAGGCTAGTCGTAAATCTGTATCTATATTTACCTTACGAACGCCATGTCTGATACCCTCAACTATTTCTTCAACTGGAACACCGTACGTTTCAGGTATATCACCACCATATTTATTTATTACTGACAGCCACTCTTGTGGCACTGAAGATGATCCATGCATTACAAGATGGGTATTAGGAATACGAGAGTGGATTTGCTTGATACGTTCAATATCTAAAATATCACCTGTTGGTGGTCTGGAGAATTTATAAGCACCATGTGATGTCCCAATAGCAATAGCAAGCGCATCAACAGAAGTTTTAGATACGAAGTCTGAGGCTTCTTCTGGATCAGTTAACATTTGGTCATGAGACAGAAGCCCCTCTGCGCCCACGCCATCTTCTTCACCAGCCTGACCAGTTTCAAGAGACCCCAGACAACCCAGCTCACCCTCAACAGAAACTCCGCAAGCATGTGCCATTTCAACAACTTTTTTTGTTACTTCTACATTATATTTATAGTTTGCTGGTGTTTTCCCGTCCTCTTTCAAAGATCCATCCATCATAACTGAGCTAAAACCTAGTTGGATAGAGCGCTGACAAATAGCTGGACTAGTGCCATGATCTTGATGCATGCATACTGGAATGTGCGGAAATTCCTCAATAGCTGCTAGAATTAAATGCCTCAAAAAGGGTGCGCCAGCATATTTTCTAGCACCCGCAGAAGCCTGAACAATAACTGGTGAGTCAGTAGTATCAGCTGCTTCCATGATCGCCCGAATTTGCTCTAAATTATTTACATTAAATGCAGGTACACCATATTCATATTCAGCAGCATGATCTAACAATTGTCGCATTGAAATAAGAGCCATGTAATTACTCCTTAGTAATTATATTAAAACTTTCTAGCCGTTAGTCGATTATGGTTTCAATTCGACGTGAAGAAATTTCTTTGAACCGACTTTGAAGCACTTCAACTGCAGGCAGAACCTCTCCCCCAATATATTCTAAAAAGGCACCGCCACCAGTGGATATATATGAAACACTATCCATAATACCGAATTTTTCAACCGCTGCCAGTGTGTCTCCACCACCTGCTACAGAATAAGCATTACTATCAGCAATTGCTTTAGATATTGTTCTAGTGCCACTTTCAAATTTATCGAACTCAAAAACACCTATTGGTCCATTCCACAGTATAGTACCGCTCAACGCTAGATTGTTAGCTAATTTTTTTGCAGAGGTTGGACCAAAATCAAAGATCATATCATCATCTGATACCTCGCTAACTAACTTTATCTTTGACGATGTGAACTCACAAAATTTTTGTCCGACAATGACATCTGTTGGAAGCAATATTTCGGTTTGAAGCATTATTTCTTTTGCTTCTTCAATAAAATTTTTTTCATATAAGGAGCTGCCAACAGGAAATCCTTTGGCTGCTAAAAAGGTATTAGCTATGCCACCGCCGACAATAAGCTGATCTACCCTATTTGCTAGTGTTTTTAATACTGCTAATTTGCTAGAAATTTTAGACCCACCAACAATTGCTATCATAGGTCTTGCCGGCTGTTTTAAAATTTTATTTAAGATATCCAACTCATTGATCAGTAATGGGCCACCACACGCAATTGGAGCATATTTAGCTACACCATGGGTGGAAGATTGAGAGCGGTGTGCAGAGCCAAATGCATCCATCACAAAAATATCACACATGGAAGCATAGGATTTAGATAAGCATTGTTTATTTTTTTTTTCTCCATCGTTAAATCTTACGTTCTCTAAAAATAAGATTTCGTTATCGCAGCTATGAATTTTCTCATTTATATCTGCAATTACTTTTATTTTCGTTTTAAGCAATTTTTCTAGATATTCAGCAATAGGCTTTATTGAGAATTTTTTTTCAAAATTACCTTCACTTGGCCTACCCAAGTGTGACATTAATATTATTTTTGCGCCTGCCTCTAAAGCATATTTAATAGTTGGGATTGCTGCAATAACTCGTGCATCTGAGGAGATAACACCATTCTTGATTGGTACATTAAAATCCTCACGAATAAGTACGCGTTTATTTTTTAGATCTAAGTCAGTCATTTTTAATATTTCCAAGGATCTATCCTTATTTTTTTATGCTTAACCAATATTTCGTCAGTTCAATCATACGGTTGGCATAACCCCACTCGTTATCAAACCAAATTAATACCTTAACTAAACATTTCTGGCTGACTCTCGTTTGACTAGCGTCAACAACACCACTTCTGTGGTCATGGTTAAAATCACACGACGCTAGTGGTTCTTCAGTATAGCCAATAATTCCAGAGAGATGGGACTTTGATGCTTTCTTTAAAGCGCTATTTATAGATAAAACGCTCACATCACTTTTGAATAATACGGACAAATCGATAACTGAAACATTGATGGTTGGCACTCGCATGGCCTGAGCCTCAAAGCGTCCAACCAGTTCAGGTAACATTCTGTCAATACCAATAGCTAGTTCAGTATCAACAGGTATAATTGAATTCATAGCAGCTCGTGTTTTTCGTAAGTCAGTATGGTGGTATGCATCAATAACTGGTTGGTCATTCATAGCAGAGTGAATAGTAGTAATCACACCCCCCTCGACTGTAAATTCTTTGTGAAGTGTATTTATTACAGGCACAACACAGTTAGTTGAGCAAGAGGCATTAGATATGATCAATTCCTCTCCAGTCAGAGTATCCTCGTTTACTCCCATAACAATTGTGGCATCTAGATTTGGTTCGCCTGGCTGAGAAAAAAGTACCTTTTTTGCTCCTGCTATTAAATGTTTATTTGCAGTAATACGGTCTGTGAAGGCACCACTGCATTCTAAAACAATGTCAATATTTAAGTCGCCCCATGGTAAATCATCTATATCCCTAAATTGAAATATACAGATTTTATCCCCGTTAACTTCTAATATATTACCTTGTATTTCTATATTGCCTGGAAAGTGTCCATGAGTTGAATCATATTTAGTAAGATGCGCTATGGTTTTACAGTCGGCCAGCTCGTTAATAGCGACCACTTTGATATCTTTTTGATGCTCGGATTCATAGAGCGCCCTTAAAACAGAACGCCCAATTCTTCCGTATCCATTAATAGCGACGCGGATCGGCAATTTTTCTCTAGTTTTCATAGTACATTCCGTAAGTTTCTAGGACTGGGTCAGTACTGCGTTAATAATATTTTCTACAGTAAACCCGAAGTGCTCCATAACTTTTTCGCCAGGAGCTGATTCACCAAAAGTAGTCATGCCAATTACTTTTCCATCTATACCGACATATTTATACCAATAATCTGCATGTCCTGCTTCAACTGCCACTCTTATTCTTACAGTAGGAGGCAAAACAGAATCACGATAGGTTAAATCCTGTAAAGAGAAAATCTCAGCACAAGGCATAGAAACTACTCTAACGTTTATGTCTCTAGTATATAGCGACTCCGATGCCTGAATAGCTATTTCTACCTCTGAGCCAGTTGCAATGATTATAGCGTCTAACTTTCCAATAGTGTCCTTAAGAATATAGCCCCCTCTAGCAATATTTACTACCTGATCTGGGCTTCGAAATTGTGGGGTTAAGCTCTGTCTACTAAAAATAAGGGCACTTGGTCCGTCCGACCTCTCTATAGCACTTTTCCAGCTGGCCGCTGATTCCACAGTATCGCATGGACGCCATGTTTCTAAGTTTGGAGTTGACCTTAATGCAGTCAACTGCTCAACTGGCTGATGTGTTGGTCCGTCCTCACCAAGGCCTACGGAGTCATGAGTATAGATATATATATTTTTTTGCTTCATAAGAGCTGCCATTCGAACTGCGTTCCTGGCATATTCCATAAATATCAGAAAAGTTGCACCATAGGCGATGAACCCACCATGAAGTGTGATGCCATTCATTATGCCACTCATGCCAAATTCACGAACTCCATAAAATAGATAATTACCTGATGCGTCTTCACTTGATATGCCCCTAGACTCAGACCATAGAGTTAAATTTGAACTAGCCAAATCAGCTGACCCGCCTAAAAGTTCTGGCAACATTGGCCCCAATGCATTTAAACAGTTTTGGGAGGCCTTTCGTGAAGCAATTTTTTCCATTTTCTGTTGGCATTCTTGAATATAAGCATTTGCATTAATGCTAAAATCTTTAGGCATATGACCGCTCAATCGTCGTTCGAGTTCACTAGCAAGCTTTGGGTACTGCATAGAATAGCTTCTATGTTTTTCGCTCCATTCTAATTGAAAAGCAGAGCCTCTCTCTGTTGCATTCCAGCCTGCATATATATCAGAAGGGATTTCAAATGGGCCATAATTCCAATTTAAACAGGCACGTGCTAGCTTTACTTCAGCCTCACCTAAAGGAGCACCATGACAATCCTCTTTACCTTGTTTATTTGGTGATCCAAAACCAATTACTGTTTTACAGCATATCAAAGAAGGCTTGTATTTCTCAGAATGAGCTTTCTCAATAGCGTTTTTGATAGCGGCATGATCATGTCCATCGATATCAGGAATTACTTGCCAACCATAGGATTCAAATCGCTCAGGTGTATTATCTGTAAACCAATCCTCTACTTCTCCATCAATGGAAATACCATTATCATCGTAAAATACAATCAACTTACCTAATTTTTGAGTGCCTGCAAAAGATGATACCTCATGCGAAATTCCCTCCATTAAACATCCGTCGCCCAAAAAACAATAAGTTTTATGATCTATGATTTGATAGCTATCCTTATTAAATTGGGCCGCCAAAATTTTTTCAGCTATAGCCATTCCCACAGCATTACTTAAACCTTGTCCTAATGGACCTGTTGTTGTCTCCACACCAGGTGTATAACCAAATTCTGGATGCCCGGGTGTTTTTGAATGAAGTTGACGGAAATTCTTTAAGTCCTCTACAGACAAGTCATATCCACTAAGATGTAATAAGGAATATAACAACATGGAACCATGTCCATTCGATAATACAAACCGATCTCGATTACACCAAGAGGGATCAGATGGATTATGGACCATATAATCGTTCCATAATACTTCAGCAATATCTGCCATACCCATGGGGGCACCAGGATGGCCACTATTTGCTTTTTGTACAGCATCCATACTGAGGGCTCGAATTGCATTGGCAAGATCTCGTCTAGAAAGCATATAAAACTCCCGCTAAAAAAAACATTAAAAATTCATTTGAATGGGATGACATTCTCTCTTACTAATCTAGTCTCGTAAATACGCTATTGCTAATAATTTAAACTATATCAATATTTATTGATATAGTTTATTACATATGATAGATTATCGAGATGAATATAGTTAAAAATCAATATAAAGCTTTTGATTCTTCATTGGGGGATAATCATGAGTCATCTTATCTGAACGAATCAGCTACAAATACTACTGCACTTGCGGTTTTCTTTAAAGCTGCTGGGGATCCACTGCGCTTGGACATATTGAGAGTGCTTCAGCATAATGCATACGGTGTTCTAGAATTAGGGGATATTTTTGAGACAAAGCAGTCTGGTATGAGTCATCACCTGAAGGTTCTAGCTAATGCGGGCCTTGTTGTGTCACGTAGAGAAGGAAATACAATATTTTATCGTCGTTCACCATTACCGCATAAATCTGCTATTCAAGAACTACACAGAAGTCTCTTTTCAACAATTGATTTGACCAAAATTTCCTCCGATTTAGCTCAACGAATTCATACGGTAAATCTTGAACGAACACGAGCGTCTCGGGAATTTTTTGAGCAAAACACTGATAAATTTAATGCAAATCAAGACTTAATCTCTAGCTATACACAATATGGACAAATTATTACCGAGTTTTTGGATGCTTCCTCAGCAAAGAAGAAGGTTGTTCTTGAGATCGGTCCCGGGAAAGGAGAATTCCTTGCAAACCTTTCGAAGCGCTTTACAAAAGTAATTGCTCTAGATACATCAAAAGAAATGATTAATATTTCAAGAAAAATGGTTTCAGATAAGGGGCTCAGTAACACAGAACTTATTCACGGAGATACTGAGCTAGCTTTAAAAAAACAAATTAGAGCTGACTGTATTACACTTAATATGGTACTTCATCATACTCCAAATCCAGCTGCAGTCTTGCAAGATATATCAAAGTTGCTTACTAAAGAAGGAGTTTTACTCGTGACGGAGCTTTGCGAGCATGATCAAGCTTGGGCTCATGAATCATGCGGCGACCTTTGGTTAGGTTTTGAGCCAAACGATTTAAAAAATTGGGCTTCTGCTGCTAACTTTCGTGAAGGAGAAAGTCTTTACTTGGCACAACGAAATGGCTTTCAAGTTCAATTGCGGCAGTTCTTTAAAAAAGAAAAGAAAATTTAAAATTGTAGGAAATTTAAAATGTCTAACTATGCTAGTTTTACATCAGAGTCGGTATCCGAGGGACATCCAGATAAAATGGCAGACCAAATTTCAGATGCCATCTTAGATGCAATAATCAAAGATGATCCTTTATCTCGAGTTGCTGTAGAAGTTATGGTTAAAACAGGTATGGTGATCGTTGCGGGTGAAGTTAGAACTAGTACATATATTGATCTTGAAGAAATTGTAA
>MDTG01136050.1_pt1 | contig 19872 bp, 18 predicted proteins | sample 811421 | NCBI WGS metagenome assembly MDTG01 (sample SAMN05326645, study PRJNA326480) | marine metagenome | isolation source: seawater | place: Pacific Ocean: South East | collected 2011
AGATTCGATTCCTCCTAGGGATTCGATTCCTCCTAGGGATTCGATTCCTCCTAGGGATTCGATTCCATTTTTCTACCGGAACTCTTAAATTCCGACAATTACATTGAGAGCCAGTGGCGAGTCGGCGCGTCATTTATCTACCAAACGCAATACAATATGGATTCACCCACTCCTTTCGGAACTAAGCGCAAGGCAACTGCTCTGCCTCGGTCATCTAGCCGCAAGCGTAAGCCCAAACGGATCTTCGACCCTCACGTCAGGGCCGACGGCCGCCATACTGTGACACCGCCGATGGGCATGAAGACGCCGACATCTGCATTTGAGCCCTATCAAGCACCAACACCCAGTGATATCAACGCTGACGCTCTTGAAGCCCTGGATCTGTTTTTCCCTCGTGATACTGAAGCTGCTCCTACTGCAATTACTGTTCCAACTAAGGCTTCTCCTGGGAAACGAATGCCATGCAAGGCACCTCGCAAGGCACCTCCAAGTCAGACAACGGAAGTAACTCACAGCGACTCTGATACTGAGGAAGACTGCAATTCAGGCTCTAAGACGGACTCTGACTCTGACTCTGGTTCTGACTCTGACTCTGACTCTGACTCTGGTTCTGACTCCGACTCTGACTCTGACTCCAACTCTGACACTGAATCAGATTCTGACTCTAACGACCAAGGCAAGGCAACCCAGCAGCCTGAAGTTAACCCTATCCAACGTTCTGGGAAACAAGCACGTCTTTCTGGTCTTGTACGCAAGAATCACAGCCATAGTCATCGTGGTCGCCATGGTGCTTTGCCTGGTGTTTCGGGCCGTCCTCCAGTACCAACTTACACTGGTAAACCAAGGTACAAGAAGCGCCGCTCTTGGAAAATGGTGGCTCGCAAGGAGATTCGTGACCAGCAGAAGTCATCTGATCGCTTAACTATTCCCAAGGTTGCCTTCCAGCGCCTCGTACGTGAGATTGCTCAGGGCTTCAGAACTGACATACGTTTCCAAGGAAGTGCTGTATTGGCCTTACAAGAAGCTGCTGAATCTTACCTTGTGCGCTGGTTTCAAGACACTGATCAGCTAGCTGACCATGCGAAACGCCTGACTGTTATGAAGAAAGACTGTGATCGTTTGGCGCGCTTACGCACAGGCCCTTCGGCTTGACCACACTATTCACTTATGTACCATACTTATCTGTAATATACTGAGTTTGTGATATACATTAAGGGTAATTCCTATGCATCCTACATCGCCTAGTCTGGGCCCTAGACACGTTAACGAGCCCCCTATGGTCAGTGGTGCCCCTAGCGACATTAACCAGCCCCCTATGGCCAGTAGTGCCCCTAGGGACATTAGCCAGCCCCCTATGGCCAGTAGTGCCCCTAGGGACATTACCCAGCCCCCTATGGCCAGTAGTGTCCCCTAGGGATAAAACGCAGCCCCCTATGGCCAGTAGTGTCCCTAGGGACATTATCCAGCCCCCTATAACCAGTAGTGTCCCTAGGGACATTACCCAGCCCCCTATGGCCAGTAGTGCCCCTAGGGATAAAACGCAGCCCCCTATGGCCAGTAGTGTTCCCTAGGGATAAAACGCAGCCCCCTATGGCCAGTAGTGTTCCCTAGGGATAAAACGCAGCCCCGTCATGGGAAGAGCCTAAAATCTCAGCATTTGTGTGCGTTTCATACCCTCATCAGGCCGTATTTGCCACGTTTGTGCTATTTGTGCAAAAGCGTCTCTCAACTCCCGATACACTTCCTGTAATATTTCGTCGCGCATTTCCTCTTTCATGTGAGCCAATTCCGGTGATTTGAGAATTTCTTGCTTCATTGCGCTCCATTGCGGGGATTGAGCAACACCATTGGCAATCCATTTCACGAATCCATCCTTACTTTCAACAGCATTTTGCGGCAACTGTTGATAAAGGCGATAACTGGTTTGCAACGGACCAAGGCGTTTTTTCAACTGTGCACTAGCGGTTCTATTGGCATCTTGCAACACTGTGCGATCAAAATCTTGCGCCACTCGAAATCCGGCTCGTTTTAATATCTGACTCCGCGTGGGCTCGTTGTTCGGATCAACAACGTACTGTATGATCCCATGCGCAAATTTGCCAGCAGCTGTTCGAGGCTGCGTGGTTGTGGACATCACGGTTTCATGTGACAACATTTATACTGACAATAAATGCAGTTAACGGCGGACGTCACGGGCCCTACTAAAATCGGTATCAAATTTCCTTTGTCAAAAGTGGACGTCGTGATTTTTCGGGTGTGGTGGTCGCAAGTTTTGAGTGCCATTGGTGGACGTCGCGGGCCCTACTAAAATCGGTATCAAATTTCCTTTGTTAAAAGTGGACGTCGTGATTTTTCGGGTGTGGTGGTCGCAAGTTTTCAGTGCCATCGGCGGACGTCGCGAGCCATACACAATTTCGTATCAAATTTCCTTTGTCAAAAGTGGACGTCGTGATTTTTGGGGTGCGGTGTCGCAGCTTTTTCATTAAATGTCAAAAGTATAAATCGGGATTCAACTTGATGCGATATGTTCACTAACGCGTGTGTAAAAGTAGGTGCTTTTCAAACCGACAATGAAGGCAGAGTAATACGACCTCCAAACCGACGTGGTGATCTCCCGGATTACATGGATTGGGATGCGATAAAAAAACTAATCAGATTTCAACAAGGACCAATTTTTTTCTGCATAGAAATCAAAGAGGATCATAGTTGGTTCCAATTTTATGAATGGAAAAAACAAACCTTTTACCCTGCGTCAGTTCTAACAGGGGATCCAGGGGATTGGGCTTTTACGGCAACAAGCGATGTACGACGTGGCGTGAGCGGACCACCTGCTGATGTATTAGAAAAAAACGGAACATCACTCGGCGCAGTTCTTGATAATGGGCTAGCCTCTCTTTTACAGTTTCGGGAAGATGATGAACATATAAAACTCTTCTACAACCCCACAAAAAGTGCCCGGCCCATAAAAATGAAAGCTTGCAAAAACGCACGTGTCACTGTTTTGAAACACATTAAAGATTTAAACGCCGACGTTGATCTTGGGAAAATTGACCAGATTCTGCAACAATTGATACCAAAACTTGAAAATATATTTGAACCGGAGTGGGGCTCTGCCCCTCTTGCCCGGCGTGGGAACATTTACGAGCACAAACTTGGGAACGCAACGGATCCACTGCCGCAGGAAATTGCGGACCAAATAAGGCAATATGCTACGAAACCGGATTTGATTTTCAGACGGCGCATGCTTAATGATATAACACGTCTTGTTAATGGTGTAAATGCCGAGCGCCTGCGCAGGGTTGCCAGTGTCGGAGCCGGAGCTGGAGCCGCATCTGGAGCCGCATCCGGAGCCGCAACCGGAGCCGCAACCGGAGCCGCAACCGGAGCCGCAGCGCGAGCCGGAGCTGGAGCAGGAGCCGGAGATTATCATGGAGCCGGATCCAACATGTTCACTGAACACTTTCGGTTTTAGACCACACACGAGCACTGGGCGTGGTGCTGACTTTGGATAACACAAATCACCTATTTATTACTGGGTGTGCTTATTGAAATGCCAACTGGCAGGCCACGAAGAGACACAAGGCTGCCTGAACGTTACCATGGCTTTCATGTGACAGGTCCGGTGATACAACAAACGAACGAAGGCACAGGCGCAGGGGCAGGGGCAGGAGCAGGGGAAGGGGCAGGCGCAAGCGCAGGGGCAGGGGGACGGCCACAATCGCCTACAGGGCTCATGCAAGAACCTTTTATTTGTACTCCACCAGGCGTACAATTTCGTTTAGAAAAAGCTTCGACGCGTGGTAAATCGCCGTTACCATTAAATGCGTATGGGGCATTTACGGACCAAGACGCCTCCCCCAACACTGAGCAACTCGCGGCAGACCCATTTGCACAAAGCTCTTCTGCTGCCCCTGCACCCGGCCCAGCAAGCCGCCGACAAGAACTAGATAGAAGGGATGCAGCAGCAGCAGCTAGCGAAGCTCAACGCAGAGGTGCAGCAGCACAAGCACAAGCACGAGAACAAGGAAGAGGAGGGAACGGGCTATTGCAACATTTGCACCTGCAGTTCATTTAACATATACATGAGATTTGTGCGCGACATCCGTGCAAAACGACTGCGATCACAAACACAGCGGGCCATGCGCAGGTGGGCCACTTCCACGTCATGGGATCTTCCTCCCGGAACGTACAATTTTTGCCTTCGAGGACACCACGTGCGAGTCCACGACGATGAAGGCCGTACATGGTGGACTGGCAAAGTTATTGACGCTCCTCGTGATCTTCTGTACTGTGAAGGCACGTTGCTGCTCACACCCCTCACCCTGAACCCTATAAGTTGTTGAATAAAAGTGTATATTTATTTTGAAACAGTTGAGTTTACTCACGTAGTTACGTGTGCTTTATCCGCATCGTAGTGCGGCAATGCCACACACATGATGAATTTAGGGCCGTTTTCGGTGTCAATGTAGTACATTAAGCTCAGGTCTCCCGTCATATCGATCGTTGTTTCTCGAGAATTGTTTATGGAGCGATATGCAATGATTACAGTCACTGCTGTAGCCTCGCTGCCATGTTTGTCAAACGAAACTTTAATGTTTTGAGTGGCTTCTCCTGTTGTATACCCGTTTTGTGAGGATATACCCACTAATTTCCCTAAAATGTCGACTTTCACCTCGTCATTGTTCACTTCTGGGCACAATATTGCGTTGTCAAAACGTTTCGCCTTGTCTCGATGCAGACGAATTACTTGTGCAATTTTGCCTGCATCTTGATGCCTTTGTGTTTTATGCGCAACAAAGGCCTGCTTCACTGCGGACTGCGTGTCAACAAACGCCACTGTGTAACCATCGTGTTCAAAGTATTGTCCTTGTTTGGCCACTAGGCGGTTTGTATTTTGCCACTCTGTCATCTGTGTCATATGTTGCACTTTTACTCCTGCAATGTTTGTCAAAATGTAAATGGAGTCGTTAATTGCGCCGTGATTTTCCCATTGATTGCATATTTCTCGCAACTTGTCCATATCAACTATCCATCCATTTTTTTCGTTGTATAATGCATTACTTTTGATGGGTGCAAGATGTGCTTGTACCATGGCATCGAAATTCCAAACTCCAAATTTGTTAAAGTTGTCTTGTACATTTTTGTCAGTAACAACTTGGGCACATGCATAAATGCCCCCAGGGCACAAACTTGTTAAATTTAGCACGGACATCGATGTTACCAACTGTTTTTATTTGTAATAGTCACGCGACAACGTCAGCCATGGGCATCGGTTGACCGATGGGTGGAAGTGTTTCAAAGTGCTGCACGTCGGTGAACTGTGCCGCTGGAAAGTGCCTGACTCGTGGCATATCCTGAACACTGACTGGCGTTGCCACGGGTGCAAAGTATCCTGTGTTTTTGTTGTACCAATTGCCCTCGTGATCCACTGCCCATTCGCAATGATGTGGTTCGTACGTGAGTTCGCCCGAGCGCAGATTGGCCCATGCTTGGTTGCCTTCATCATCGTAATACGACGCCCAGTCGGCGGCGTCATCAATGTGGACTTTACGAGAGGTGCGCGATACAATAGAACCCATGTTAATTTGAAAAATGACAGGATTTGATTTTGGCAAAGTGCAATGTAATTGACAGAATTTCGAACTTTTCTCGAAATTTCAAATTTTCCAGGAAATTTCTAAATTCCGTGAATTACATTCAATTATTGTCTCTCAACTTGGTGTTCATTTATCATCAACTCGTCCAACGTCAATGCCATTCACTTACCTCTTGCCCGGTCAACGGTACCGCACCGTCCCTGCGCCCAAGCATCACCGCGCCGCCGTGGTCCTCCAGCGCGTTTTTCGCGGCTGGGTGTGTCGCAATGACAGTTATGTCGACGGTTTGCTATCTGTTCTCATCTGCCATCGGTCTGGTGCCTTGCGTGACCTAAGTTGTTATTTACGGGGCGATCTTCCAGCTGCTCGGTCATTTCGGCACGCCCTCTACGCCATTTGCATGCGTCTCGTGACATTTACCAGGATGCCTGTGCGTACCAACATGGCTTTCGCCAAGGCTCTCCAGCGCAGTCGTTTGTTCATGCTGGCAACGACGTTGGATACTCCGTTCAGTCATCACGAATTTAAGTGCACGTTTGAGCTGGCATCGTCTGTGTGTCGCCGTCGTATTGGATCTAAAGCTTTGCGTCTACCCCACGAAATGGAGACGATGTGGATGTCTTATCTGAGCCTTGGTGACCTGAATAATCTCCGGCGCACGAGTTCTTCGTGGCGCAACGTCTTTGTGGGCCAGAAGCACGAAGCTCAACTATCGGTAGCGCACGTTGGCTATGTCACGAAGCAGTATCGCGCTGCCATGTTTAGATTGCGGTACTTCCGGCACGGATCATCGCAGCCTTGGTCCTTTGTGCGCCTCACGACGAGCGGCTTGGACGACGAGCAGTACAATCGCGGCCGTATTGTTGGATTGATTGGCGTGGGCGAAACAACGGTGCAGGCTGTAACATCTCGCGGTTACGTGGTCACTATGTGTCCACACGTGGCTCACGAAACCTGTTATCACCTCCACACTAGTGGCGTCGAGAGGCAAATGCAGGTTGTGCAGGTGTCAAAAGCGCCGTTGAGCAGCACGTATGCCCTTTTGGTCAACGACGTGGGAATTGGACGCATTTTTATTTCCCATTGCATCGAGGCAGGGCAATTCGCGATGCACGAGGTGACTCCGAGTCTGTTTCCGTTTCTATTTGTGCGTATGCTACGTGTGTACAGTGAAAACGTGGTTTATTTTACGTGCAAAGACGGCAACATGTACGTGGCACTGCGCAACCAAGAGGGAGAATGGAGCCTGCGCATGCTGGCGTTGGGCGGAGAAGGCAAAAAGGGCAACCATTTACAATGCACACCGAGCGGCTGTGTGTTCTCCCACGGCCTAAAACTGTATCATACGACATCGCCTGACGACAACGAGGTCCAAGAAATCCGCATTCCTGGCCCTGGGCGCGTCGTGAGCATATCGGCGCCAGCCGCCGACGGTACGACGCGCGTTGTCGTGGCCGTTCGTGACGAGCTGCGCGCTGTGTACAGCGCGAAATTGGACCGCCCGTCGCCTACGTGGCAGCGCCTGTCCATGTGCTTAAAATCGCAGCTGTCCAGCATGGACAAGATCCAGTTTGTTGCAAACCTGATGCTGTTCATGCAGGGCACGGCGATGCACAGCATCTCGCTGTTGGATTCCTATCCCATTCCCAAGCCTATCACGTGTCCTTCCCACTGGGGCGACAAAGCTGTCTTCCACAGCATGTGCAACAATGTTCTCGCCGTCGGCCCCGGCGGCAGGGGCCTGTACAGCCTGATGCACTCCTGTGGCGGGAGAAGTGCCTTGTCTTTGTATTGCTAACTACATAAAATTGAATCTCGTGTCTACATGCACCGCAGGGCGACAAAACTGTCCCTGTCCCTGTCCTGGTCCTGTTCCTGACGGCACAACTGTCGCAGAGGCTCCGTTTGCCCCTCCGTGACTTTTCCGCAGATACAAAACTACACCAATGAGCACAACAGGGATCCCAACTCCCAGTCCTATCTCCAATGCATGGTCTGAACCGCTGGATGGAGCGGCGGTGGTCACGCTGGGGGCCGGCGTTGTGCCATTAGGGGCCAGCGTTGTGCCATTGGGGGCCGGCGGGGCCAGCGTTGTGCCATTGGGGGCCGGCGGGGCCAGCGTTGTGCCATTGGCGGCCGGCGGGGCCAGCGTTGTACCATTGGGGGCCGCCGGGGCCAGCGTTGTGCCATTGGAGGCCGGCGGGGCCAGCGTTGTGCCATTGGGGGCCAGCGTTGTGCCATTGGGGGCAGCAGGAGCCACGGTGGTGCTTTGCGTGCCACATTGTTCCTGCAAAAACGCCTCAGTGCACATCGACGCGCTGCAATGTGTTACCAGTGGCGCCTGTTCGAACGGGGAATTCGCCTGCAAGCACGAGAACGGCGTGCTGCTGCAATTTGCAACCGCAGCTGGCTCAGGCACCGTTAGAACAAAATTGGAGACGAGAGGAGTTTGTAATTGTATTTCCAACTGGAACGCTGACGTGTGGTCAATCACAGAATATGTTATGTTGTTATTACAATCTGAGCGGGTCAGATTCCCCTCAACTTCCTCTGCTGTCATATATGTGCCGTCAGGTATTCTCAAATTAAAATTGTAATTTTGCCAGCATTTGTTTAATGCGTGACCGCATCCCCAGACTGATATTCCCGTACAAGCGACACCTTCCATTGTAACACCACCGTTATCAGTGCAGTTGGAGCTTATGTGCAATGGCAAAGATATATTGTAGGAAATTGTCTTGCCTGCGGTGTCGAAAAAATAAACATTGTGACCAGTCCTATGATACAACTGGTACTGAAAAGCCTCAGGCCTCGCCTCAGGCGCAGGCGCCGGCGCAGGAGCCACGGTGGTGGTTTGCGTGCCACAGTGTTCCTGCAAGTATGCACCGCATTGAGAATGGTTGCAGGGGAGAAAAAACGAGCCCGGAAATATATCTGTTAAACACGACGGCGGCGCAGAAGAGCAATTCGCGCCTGTGATTGCCAATGGGTAATCCATTGAAAGGTAGTTAATTGGATACATTCCCGATTGTCTCCACTGTCCACCGGGGTCGAAGTAATATGTCATATTCAGAATTTCCCATTCTACATGAAACCCTGTCTCGTTGCCTTCCACTGTCCATTTAAGATTGGCAGCAGGGCATTCTGCAGTTGTCAAATTGCCACGGATCTCATTAACGGTATTGTAAGTTCCCGCTGGTAAATGCAGATAGTCATATACCGTCCCTTCATATAGAATGTTATTGTAAAAGGAAAAAGACGTGCACACCTGTGAGTCATGGGCTGTGCAATTATCACTCAACGTGAGAGGTAGCTGTACGGTGGCTGAAGTGTACGTTTTAAGCCGAACGTTAGCGTCAGGTTGGCTATTATTATAGTTGGGGTTTAGTGGAAAGAATTTACGGCCACCTGCCGTGAGGAGTTCATACAAACTGTCCGCCCCTGCGGCGGCCCCAATGCATAAAATGACGGCGATATATTTTATCATGTCAAGAAGATACACGTTGATATAAATACTTAAACACAGGCAACAGGTTTCAGCTCGATTCCGTTCTCGCAGTCCTTGCAGCTGCACTTGGTCGGGTCACACTTCATACCGGCTGCAAAGCAGTCACAATACTTCTTGAGGCACTTGCTGCGCCTGCACGTGCATCCCACAAACACTTTTGGCTCTACATGTCGATCTGTTGTGTTGGCACAGTCCTTGCAGCTGCACACATTGGGGTCGCACTTGTTTCCTTTGGCAAAGCAAACGCAGTACTTTTTCAGGCATCGTGTGTTTTTGCACGTGCATCCTTCGACCACGGGAATCTTGCGTTTTTTTGGCGATTTAGTCTGCTTGCGCTGCAGCACAGGACAAAGTCCTGCAGTGTCTTTGACAAAGTCCGGCACAATGTATTTCTGTGGCGTGATGGTTCGGCGAGTCTCTGGCGGTGTCGGCAAATCGCGCGGCAGTTGCTGCGGCAATGGCATCGGAATGTCACTAAAAGCTTCGTCAAATACATCAAAATTGCCTGATATGTCAGCAATCACGGAATCAAATTCATTGTCGTCTAACTCGTAGTCAGAATGGTCCGCGGCGCCGTGAAAGGTGGTGTCGGTATCGAACTCCGCATCGAGGTCGTCAAGAAAAGAATAGTCAATAGGGTTACTCATAGTTGTATCGGTAGAAAGAATAATGACGATTCAAATTCGAATTCGAAAATTTTGTAATTGACAGAATTTTCGAAGATCTGAAAATTTTCTTCGAACTTTCTTCGAACTTTCTCCTTCCAAATTGAACGAAAAGTCTTATTTGAAGGCCAAATGCAACGTGACATCGCCTCCATCGCCCTGTGCGCTTGGTGCGCTTTCGCCTTCGCTTGCTGTGGCGCCTTCCTGGACCGTCCAAGTCCCCTCTTGGTAGTCGAAACTAGCGGCTAGTGGGTTATGTTTTCCACTTAGACGTCGCAAAGACGGTTCCGGTCGGCCCTCCACGTGCTTGTAACCTGGTCGACGGGTCGTGGGAAGTTCAGCATTGGAAGCATTTTCAGCATCAACCGAAACTGCCTTTTTATGCATTACGTCGTCCCAATAATAATGGAATTCATATTCGGGCTTTGTAAACTCCTGCAGCCCTTCCCCGTAAACTCTGGCATATACCTCTTTTGGAATGGCGTTCTCTTCGTCTTGCAATGAGTTTATAATGTCGCCCAATGTGTCTCGCGAAGTGCGCAGTCTCTCAAGTTGTGCCCGGGTTTTGCTTATTTGTACTCTGTATGATTCACTGAATGCGTTTTCAACCGGGGTTAATGGTCCCACCCAACTGGACGGGGCTATTACAGTTCTTTCAAGCACAATGTCACCATGTTTTTTTTCGTCTAACGGTTCGGTTTTGTTAACAGTCAGGCTTAGTTTCACTTTGTTTATTTGGTCATTAAGTTTCTCATGTGCGTAAATAAGGTTGAGCAATGTGATGGGAGAGTTTGAATTTGGAACTGGGCGCTGGCCAAACCCACTCATTTTCTTTGCGTATTGGATTACGTTAAATAGTTCGAACAAGAATGGTTTGAGTTTGCTGCGCATAAATTACCCATAGTAATCCGCATATGCCTGAAATCCGCATATTGACATGGAACGTGTGCGATTTATTTTACGAGAAGCAGCGGGGCAACATAGCACAAAAGCGTGCGCTTTTGGCAGGTGCGTGCCAGCAGCATCGCTGTGCCGGCATTTGCGTGCAGGAGGCGTGGGTGTGCAGTAAATGGAAGCCAGATTTCGACGCCGTGTGGCAGTTTCCCATTGGTGACGGTTTAGCTGGTTTTCCTGCGTCTGATTGGCATCACCATGCGTTTGATTGCAGCTCTGGCGAAGATTCTCTGGCGCGCAAAGGTTTTGCGTGGCGTGATTTTGGTACGTGCGTGGTATATAACGTCCACATGCAGGCTGACCACGCGATTGGTTGGGGTGACAGCAGGGCAACTCGTCGCAAGCAGCTTGCTCAGCTGCGCGAGCACATGTTGACGCACGGCGACCGTCCAATCGTGGCCGTGGGTGACTTTAATCACCGATTGCAGGGCGTAAGCCGTGAGGTGGCCGTCAGCGCGGCGAACGGCCTAGATGGCACATTGACACGCAACATCTTGCCACTTGATTTGTCGATGCATTGTCCGTGCAAAAGCGAGTTGAGTGACCATCCGATGTATATCGTGCATGCACGTTGGTGAGTATATTATAAGTTTATTGAATAGAGTGTGTGATGATGACATCCTGTACATGTAGCATTTGTTTGGAGGGCGACATTGACATGGTAACTTCGTGCGGTCACGGATTTCACGAGGCTTGTTTATTCCGTTGGATGATCAAGCGTCCACGCCAACGGCGTCGCTTATCTCACTACGTGGGCAACCTTGTTCCTTTGAATGGCACGTGTCCTGATTGCCGCACGGCCATATCGCCTGTGTTCGACATGACGAATTGCGACCTTGCCAAGCGTCCGAAGAGCATAACGGAATGGTTACTATGTGCTCCTCGCGTGACGGCGCGAAAGTGGTCCATACCCTCCACCTAGGTTCTTAAGTGGAAGTTTTCTGGCTGCAGTGCCCTATGCACGAACGTGATATTGGTGACAAAGCATTCTTTGCTTTCTTTGATTTGATATAGCGACAACAACACGGCGTGCAATGCCGTGATGAGTATATATTCCCAGTAATAGCCCGGGTTTCTTTCGCCCTCTTCCCTGTCTGGCAATGCGTACAGCGCGAGTGCAACCAGGCTGGCGAATCCGACAATGAGTGTTCCCCATGTGAATTTTGGCCACTTGAGCACCTGTTCCGACATGTACGTGATGAAAAGCATGACAAAATATAGCGCTGTGAATGCTGATCCTGCCATGTTTGTGTGTATGGCTTCGTCGACCTCAAGCGACGCTACACCGAGTCCAATGAGCGTGATGGCCGAGATGAAAAGCGCTACCCAGGTGGCATATTTGAGTTGTTGATGATATTTAATTTGATATTTGGGTGAGTCTTCAATTCTGTAGATCACTGTGTTGACCGCCAGCGTAATTGCGATGACGCTTGCGACCGTGAAAACCGCGAAGCCATTTTGTATTCCTGACGATCTGGTTACCATGCGACTTACGGTGTCGAGTTCCCAGTGCTGGTCATTGAAGGTGCTTTTGAGGGACGCACCGCCGATGGCGAAGGCGACAATGCCAAGGTAATCCACGATCGCGACCCATTTGATCACGTCACTGTCATGCCACTTCATTCCATGTGCAGCCACACCATTAAGTACTTGTTTGTACAATGTTAATACCAGTGCCCATAACGTGCGATATGCATCTGTCCCTGTGTAAAACTCCGTGGAACAATCGCATGCGCGGATGTACGCATCGACGTCCTGTAATGGCATCAACGATCCATCTATTGTTGGGGTCGGACGTATGGTATCCCACGACGAGTTCTCCGAGCACTTGTGGTGTGGAAAAGACGTTTAGCGTGCGTGGCAAGGGGCATGCAATGCGACACTTGTAGGGGCTCTGTGGTTGCAATATGTATATGTGACCGCCAGTGATGACTACCGGTTTCCCGAGTGCTGTCGTCAGTATGGCCCTTGGCCCCTCCATGCCCAAGCGCGGCAGAACTATGGGTATACTGCACTGTGCGTCTTCATTCCACGCATACACGCGGTTCACACTGGCGTACATGATACCGCCAGTGACCAGAGCTGGCCTCACGTAGGGCATGAGGCACCGCGTGATGACAATGTGTTTTGTGTCGTTTCGTGGTATATAGAAAAGGGCCTTATCGAATGTGGCCTCATTACCGTTCAGTTTGGACATGTAGGTGCCATTGTGCGACGGGATAACGTGCGGCAGGGCCGCAAATGTGCCTGTGGGTACCTCCGTGTGCCATGAAAATTGCACCGGATCGACGAGCGTTCCCTCGGGTGTGTGGACCGACGAGTGATATATTCCTTGTGTGAGCAAATTTCCAGTAGTGGGGTCGACCTTGGAGTGCGTGATGCATCGTCCGACGGAGCATATGCATTTCGCAGTGTGATTGTCCATGTTGAGTCGCCACATTTTTCCCTGTCGTGTGATAAACGTTAATATGTCATTGTTCAGATGTATGGTTCCCATCGTTTCTGGGAATTCGTACTCTAATTTCACCTGCTGACCACAAAGACTGTCGGGTCCTCTGTGCAAAACGTCTCGCATGAGACGTATCGATCCAATGGTTCCCTTGTCAAAGCCATACTCGGTGGTGACATGTCGCCAGTAATGACTTGAAGATATGATTTTGCGCGTGAAGCGCGAGCAACGCAACAGTCGAAACACCTCGTGTATCTCTAATGCTTGCAGCAGCACACTGTTCACTTGATTCAAGCAGTCTTCCATGGTGAAATGATAGCGTGTGAGAACATGAGAAAATTGAATTTGAATTTAAACTTAAAATGTATTTAACGCAACCTAGGCTGACATGCATGTCACAAACTTTGCGAAAAATCGTCAGAAGGCTTGGCGGAAACCCTGAAGATATACCTGCAATTGTCGACATATGGTTCATACGTAGTCTACTGAGCCATGTGAGTGGTCGTACTGATCTTCCAGTTGCATTTCATGTATTAGATTACGTCCTGAAATTGCCGGATAATAATATTTATAATAACTTACGGCGTAAATATGTCGCTTTGCTGACGCAGGAACGAGCAAGCTACACCGCGCTTAAGGCTCTTGACGTTGTAGCGCAGCAAGATATACTACAGAGGTACCCTCTTGACTACAGATTAGATTTGGCAGTTGAGGGTGCCAATGAAGATGGTTGGCAAGGAGTGTCAGATGATGAAGAGAATCGTAACAAAGTGAGAAAAGAATGTGAAGAAATCCTCGAATATTTGAATATTCCTGCTTCAAAAGCTAGAGAATTGTACCTTTTACAATATTGCAGGTTTTTGGCAAAAGAAAACCAAGATTTTGATGCACGAGTTGTCGAACTTGTTGAAACGTTGTTAAATGGCTTTTTCACAATGAAACCAGATGATTACGAACGTCACTTGTCAACATTGAGTGAATGGGTTACAATTACTGTGGCATCGGAGGCCGCTTCTGGCGTTTCTTCATCGTTGCTACCCCAGGTGCATCTTTGTTTTGACTGAGTCACTACATACGCACAATGCTCCCTTACATTGTATTCACCGCTGTTGTCCTTGGTATCGCTGCTGTGTGTTCAATCAATGTTCCACAGGAGCGCTGTTATTATCCCAGGAGATGCGAATGCCCTGCGTGTGTGTTTAATTTATAGTGTTTAGTAGAGCACTGCATCTGCGCGAGGGGGCATCTGCACTACTGGAATAACGTGTGCGGAGCTCGTTGCGCGCTTTGGCCTCCCGGCGATCCAATTTGTGAGCGGACCTGCCACTGAAAGTGCGCAAAGAGCTCCGTACGTGATTGCGTGATCATCGATGGTGTCGATAACGTGACTTGCGAGTTCAATGGCTATTGTGTATGCAACAATGCCCTGTTTTGCGCCCGTGATTACAGTTTGCACGAACGTCTTGCTGCCGTTTGTATTAAAATATGCTTGTAGGTATTGTTTGTATGAAACAAAAAATGCAATAATTGCATACACAATGGGTGGGAACACTACATACATCCATTTCAGTTTGAACGTCTCCTTGTGTGCTCTCGCTGCCAGTACTGTCACAAGCGCTACGTTATCTGCGCCTGTGGCAATGATCCACCGAGGTGTTTTGGATATGGCACAGTCAAACACGAAGTTGAGAATAACGGCTACAGAAAGGCCCACCCCGTCGCTGTTGTCATCGATGACACGCATTGTGTAGCAAAAACAAATCACCATGACGGCGCCAAGCCACAACCCGAAGCTGGTGATGCCGGGTTTTTTGTCCTCTGTTTGTTCTTCTTCCGTGAACATCAGAGCACCGATGCCAAACGCGGACACCACGCTAAGTCCTTGCTTGATGCGGTGCTCATCGTAATCAATCAAATACGTAGTGGCTGCAGAAATCGCCATGGTACAGAAGACACCAAAAATGGCCCACGCAATCTTATTCATCAGCATCTGTGCGCATGAACTATATACATGTGCAATTTTGCTCACCTAAGTACGGAAATTGTCCACGGCCAGACTGCTGCCCTGTTGTGTCTAGACAAATGTTAAGTGCAGTTCTGTATCGTTGTCATATGTAAGTATTCTGGCAGGGAGTCGAGGACTACTTTCCTCTCCTCTATCGGCCGCCTCTTTCGCCTTTTCCACGCCTCGTCGTCATTTTCAGCCGGAATATAAGTGTGGGATGGCAAGCCGCTCGCCCACTTCTCCGGTAGTGTTGCCGCAGTTGGCGTTGCGTCAGTCGTCAATTTTCTAGGTTCTTGCTCTGTAGTGAATTCCCAACGTCCTCTTTTGGCTGCTTCTAAATACTATTCTAGTGCCCCACCATACCTCCACCAGCAAATGTGGGTTGTGCAGCAATCGATTCTAAATAGACTTCTTGGCGCGTTTTTGTTTGCAGCGTTCCGTTGAGCTCCAGTTTTTTTGATCGCGACATGGGCAGGCCAAACATGCCTTTGTATTCTTTGCGCAACTTTTTGAAGAATTCGTGACACGTTTTCGACGTGTCAATGTCGGTTGTGTTGCGCGCCGCGGTGAACACCCTGCGCATTTCAGCGGCGTATTCAATCTTGCCCAGGCACGCCGGATTACGCTGCATGTTCCTCATCCGGTCGAATATGATCAAGGCGCCAAAGCCAAATATACGCTTGGCAATTTTAGTGCACACCTTTTCGTGCAGTTTCGGCATCAATTGTTGCAGGTGCATCTTCCAGATGTCCGTCGGATGCATGTTGACAGGCAGCTGTCGGGGACGGCTTGGCAGTTGAGCACGAGGCGGTTTCCCACCAGTGACCTTTCTCGCTGTCTGTTTGGTACGGGCCATTTGGAAATAATGAACATACATGCGTTTATTTGAAAAAACAATTCGAAATTTAAATTACCTACTGAATAGAAGCCCCGTAGTGATGGCTAGGGTAGCGAGTACCGATGGTCCGCTGGATGTAGCAGAGGACACGATTGGCTGTAGCTGCAATTCTGTGCATTTCAAGGAATGCGACACCCCAGCTGTACCCCCACCAGGCAAGGCAACGCATGTGTCCACTTCTTGTCCAGTGGGTACCACGAGTGTGTGCACTGAATATGGCTGTTTGCAATATTTGTCCTCATACAAGTTCAATGTGGCCCCCGATGCGCAGCTATTTCCGTCGTACATGACTGACCCAATCACTGGAGCCTGCGTGTCTATACCCTCTCGCGCGACGCAGGCTAACTTTGATGTAATATGGAACGTGCTGTTTGCAAAACCAGAAGTACTGCAATGTTCGGATCCAAAGTACAGTGTTCCATGCAGCTCAAATCCCTTAGCACTACCCATTTTGTACGCCGGCGTGTTAGTGGTCATGTAGTCACCGTTGTTGCCGTGCAAATTTTGATTGTTTGGGTTATTGTACCTGAAGTGTGAGTTCGTGAATGCATTTGTACCAATTTGGGCCACTGAGTATTCGACGAACGCTCCTTTTGGTGGGCTGACATAGACGTCTTCGGCTTGCCCCAGCGGGTCGATTGTAATGACGCCCATGTAATTTGCCACCAAGCCACATCTGTGATTACAGCGTCCCATAAAGTCTCGCAGACTTGATCTATAATTTTTGATAGCATCAATGGCTGGCGTGAGTAGTTCCGTGACAGCTACAAATATTGTGAGCACATTGGCCCCGTCGGGGCCATTAGTGGTCTCTAAATATTGCTGTATGCGCTTGGACGCATCCTGTGCGTTCCCCAGAGCCATTTTGTCGACCTGTACTCGTGTTTGTGAGCACATAACGTATCGTCCCTGGAACATGAGCTTAGCTGAATTGAATTTTTTATCCAAGTTGCTACCGACTGGAAAGTCCGTGGAGACAACGAGCACACGCGGGTTATTGTACAAGTCTCCGCACTTTCCATCTAGATTTTGGTTCCAATTATCGACAAATTCATTCACCACATGCATGGTAAGTGGCGAAGGTTCTGCGGCATCCAATCCAACTGACTGCGTGAGTCTCCCCCGCGACACGCCCTGGTTGTTGTACTGGTCGATAAAACTGATGACGCACCGTCCCTTTGGTGCCTCTGCGCACTGATCGTGAATGTCGCCAACGACCCGCGAGAATCTTGTGTTTATTTCGTCTGTTGGTACGCCATACGCTTCGTGGTCAGCCGCCGCCATGGACAGCGTAAGTATCTTGAACGCCGGTTCCATGCCCGCGTCGATGTTTTCATCGTTTTTCTCTTTGAGCCACTCCAGAAATTGCACTTGTTCCAAAATCTGTCCCGATTCTGTGCTGACTGGACTAAACTTGGCTGCCGTGTGAAAGTTATCCGCGGCCTCCTCGAATCCCTTGAGCAGTTCCTGCCAGTACGAAGACGACGCAGGTGCCGAAGTTGCGAAGATGGCATCTGTGTAGTCATGCAAGACAAAGTCTGTAGAGCCATATTGCCGATAGGTGGGCACCAATGGCGGTTGCGGGCATCCCGATTGATCCACGCACGTTTGCAGTTGGAACAGCGCAGGGCACGGCTGATTCGACGGATTGTCTGTGATGCTGCGCGTCATGGACTGGAATCCAGCGCCGCATGCAGAGCTGCACGAACTCGATATTTCCCACGCGCTGACTTCACATGGATCCGGGTCGCACGCCCGATCCAAGCAGCTCATGATTTCGATCCTTTGTAGAGCACATGCACGGCCGCCATGTAGTGCTGCTTGCGAGACGGTGCGGCTGCGTGTCTGTGTACCGTCTCCGCACGTGTGATCGCATGGTCCCCAGCTGTTCCAGGCCGAAAGTGCGCAATCTACGGGACAAGGCGCCGTGCTGCACGGCAAATCATCGTATCCCGTGTCGCACGTGCTTAGTGTGCGAGTTCGCGATTTCGTGCCTCCCCCGCACGTCACTGAGCATGAGCCCCAGCTACTCCAGGCACTCGCAGGACATGGAGACGGTGCAGGTGTCGGAGCAGGCGTCCGCACGCAATTTCCCCCTGTATAATACTCGCTAAAAGTTTGTCCACCTGTTAGTGTTCTTTTCTTAACAAGATCCGTGCAATACCCCCCCGAGCAGCACGTCATATCCGTGGGGCACCGTGTACCTGCGCACTCTGGCGTTGGCAGTGGTGTCGGCAACGGCGTCGGAGAAGGCGTCGGTGCCGGTGTCGGTGCCGGTGTCGGTGCCGGTGCCGGTGTCGGTGCCGGTGCCGGTGTCGGTGCCGGAGTGGGGGGACATACTGGTTCGTTTTGGTTGCCGCGCCCAGGTGTACTTTTCATCTTGCACACAGCATTGGATTTCATTTGTTCGCATATATGTTCGGTACAGATTAAGTGTGGGTTCGGGTTCACACACTTCTTGCTACTCTTGCCTCGTGCAAGAGTGACTACAGCACACTGCGGTCTTCTCAGGTCGAGGTCGACGGCGTCACATCTCACAGCGTACCAACCCGTTGTCGGAACGTGCCTACTGGTTGCACCATAATTACATTCCCAATCGTCATAACCGCACGCTGGGACAACTTCAACGTACCAACCAGGAGGGCACTGTCCCTGTACATTGTTGTACCAGTACTCAGTTGGCGCCGGCGGCGTTGGCGCCGGCGTTGGTGCCGGCGCTGCGGCGGCGGTACAGCTGCAATCTGCGCAGCACGGCAACCATTTTGAGTCGGCGTTGCACCACAGGTCATTACCTGTGGTCACATCACCTCCACAATGTCCCCACTTGCTCCTGCACTGTGGAGGGACGCACGTGTTCCCCGAGCACGAGGAAGCGGGACACGCGGCTTTTGTATAAAGGGGCAACAGAAGTACTATTTTCAACATACAGTCATGATGCGATATAGTTAAATACGTAAATCGTTTGTATCGAAAGTCGAGTTTGAATTTGAAACGCTCACAATTTTCCAAACGATGTCTTCGATAACCACCGTCTTGAAACTCAAGAACGCGAAGCTGGAGGCACAGCTGGCCGAAGCAAACGCTGCGACAATGGCCATGGACAGCCGCATCCAGCAGCTAGAGAAGCAGTTGCGAGCTTTGGGGCATGACGTCACGGAACCACCTTTGAAAAGCAAGAGTACATTGGTGCGCCTGCCAGCACTTCAACGATCGTCGTGATGGTGATATCGTTTAACAATTGTGTACTATTAAACCAAACTTTTAATTATATGTTAAATGCCAGGTGGAGGTGCAGGTAGAAGAAATAACACAGTTGTTTTATCCAGCGATAGTGAAGACGATGTGCACGGGGAAGGTGCACCTCAAAAATCTTGGTCCAGGCAATTACAAGAAGCAGCAGAACGAGCTAAAAAAACTGCGAAAAAGTTGATGGCAAAACGACAACGTGAAGACAATGTTGGTGACAGCAGTACTAGTGCGAGTAGTTCTAGTGCGAGTAGTTCTAGTGCGAGTAGTTCTAGTGCGAGTAGTTCTAGTGCGAGCAGTTCTAGTGCGGGGGGTGCAAGTAGACAAAAAAGATCTAGGTCCAGCCAAATGAAACAAGCACAAAAATTTGGTATACAACAGGCGCACCTTGCGCTTCGCGAACGACAAATAGATGCCGACAGACAAAAAGCACTGGAACAACAGAACGTAGAAGACAGAACGCGGCCGAAAGAACTATACCCATTCAGGGGCAAGGCAGGGGCAGGGGCAGGGGCAGGGGCAGGGGCAGGGGCAGGGGCAGGGGGAGGGG
>MDTG01343266.1_pt1 | contig 19871 bp, 16 predicted proteins | sample 811421 | NCBI WGS metagenome assembly MDTG01 (sample SAMN05326645, study PRJNA326480) | marine metagenome | isolation source: seawater | place: Pacific Ocean: South East | collected 2011
AAGAAATTTAATGATAAATCATCTCCATCCTTTATTTTTGTATGTTGATGCAAACGCAAATTACACACATAGCGCCCTCTACCCTTCACTAACGAAAATTTATAATCCCAATCACAAGCAGCTAATAACTCCGGTATATCCTCGTTGACTAGCTGCTCTTGTAGCGCAATTGTGCCAGTGGATATAACCAACGTCTTTTTGAGTTCCCTTGCAATAGGCAAAGCCGCCAACAGATAAGCAACTGTCTTACCAGTACCAGTAGCTGCCTCTATGATACCTATGCGAGAACCCGGATCTTTTGATCCGAGAGTATTGGCGATTGTAGCGATCATCCTCTTCTGAGACACCCGCGGCTGGAGGCCGCGGGCTAACAAAAACTTTGTATATCCATCTTGAATTATGGCTTGTACTTTTGAGTCTAACAATGAATTCATGCCATTACGTCACCAGAAGCTAGTTGGTCAAAAACAGGTGCTGCATAACTTTTGAGGACAATATCTCTGTACTCAAGGGGAAATTGGGCAACGTGACGAGCAAATTTTCTGCGCGCAGCTTCCCAATCTTCCTCTGGCCAAATATTTTGTAAACACTTTTCTTCTCTATCTGGGTTTAAAAGCTGCCAGGCTATAATATGAGAGGGAAATAATTGGAAAAGCGAAATAATCTGGCGATCAATTTCATTGGATAGCTCTTCTGGATTTGCAACCTCGAAATCAATTACATTGCCAAAACTAACGTGCACTCTTCCCTTGTATCCGATAAATCCTTTTTTGATGGATTCCAAGTCCTCGTAATCACCCTTAACATAGGTATTGCCCGACCGCTCTGCTTTAAGCTGTTTCGCCTTGTCGAAGGCACAAGGATCATATTCATATGCTATAGCAACGGGTACTATACAAAGATCTTTGATCGATGCTCCAAATGTTTGATTATTCGATCTACTCAGCGCTAACATTTTTAGCAAGGCAGTTTCAGTCCTGTCATGCCCATCTTTAGCGCGGCCCTCGGCCTGCGCTATCCAGATAGAAACATATTCGAAACAGATCGAATTTCGTATATAGCTTGAGAGCTGCCTCAGCGCAAGTATCTTCTCTTTTAGAGCAGATAGTGATCTTTTTACGATAAAGCTGCGATTGAGCCGCATTAGATCAGAAGCAAATTGTTTAGTAAGCAGATTATCCCCTATTGCTATCCTGAGAGAATCTCGCCCAGACTCTACTAAACCAAGAATAATAATGGCCGGGTCAAGAGCTATATCACGATGATTGCTCATGAACAAATATGCCTTGCTGGCTTTCAACCCGCTGATGCCACTAAAAGTATATTGGTCTGTTGTCTCGGACAATATTTTTTTGAGTTTAAAATAGATATATCTTTGGAAATCATAAACTGTTTTTATTTTCCTTACCGACCAGGTCATCCCCAATCTAAAAAGTAAACGCATTGTATTTGGGAAAAAATCGAATAATCGCGGAAACTGCCGCTCTATGATCACATCCTGAAATTCCTTATCAGCTACTAGACGTCTTAAGACAACTGACACTTCCTCATCCCGATAAGGACGGATATCTTCAAAGTCATGCATTCTTTAACTCCGCGACTTATTTTAGTTCTGACGCTCATTGTACCAATGCGCAGCATATGAATACCCCTCTACTTTATCAACAACGTCCAAAACCAAAGCGAAAAGAGCCATGCGCACTAACAAACCATTGTCTGTTTGACGAAAAATTGCTAGGTTGGGATTATCATCCAAGTCGCTATCTAGCTCATTAGCATCACTTCTAGAATCACGTGGCAACGGGTGCATAATCACTGTATTTGGCTGACAAAATTCCGTATAGATTGCCTGATTCAATCGAAATCTACCCCTGTATAAATCTGCTTGCTGCTTACTCGGAAATCGCTCTTCTTGAATGCGAGTAGAGTAAACTATATCAACATCCGCGATACTTTCAGTTAAGTGATCTGAACAAGACACTTTTAATCCTAAACTGCGAACTAACTCTAATATATTTCTTGGTAATGATAATTCTTGAGGAGAGATCAACACAAATTCCACATCTTTGTATAAACCAAGCAACTTGGATAATGAGTGCACTGTTCGTCCATATCGTAGATCGCCAATCATTGCGATTTTTAATCCGTCAATTGGTCTGCCTTTATCCTTCATTTCTTTACGAATAGTATACAAATCAAGCAAGGCTTGCGTGGGATGCTCATTATCACCATCACCTCCACTTATGACAGGCACGCGACTAGCAGAAGCAAATTTGGCCACGGATCCCGCGGCAGGATGCCGCATACATATCACGTCACTGAAGCCAGAAAGGACCCGAGCAGTATCCTGAAGGGACTCACCCTTCACCAGAGCTGAACTGGCAAAACCTGCTGTCTCGCGTACCTGTCCACCCAATAAATTAAAGGCGGACCCGAAACTTACACGAGTCCGAGTGCTGGCCTCAAAAAACATATTCCCCAAAATGGCTCCTTCCAAAACTCTAGTTACGCGTTTTCGTAGAGCGTATGGTTCCATATTATCAGCAACCTGAAAAACTAGTTCCACGTCATCTCTCTGGAATTGGTCAATGGATACTATATGAGATCCTGTAAACTTCACTCCTTGTCTCCAAAATTTGTAGCTGAGGGCTCTTAGACTGATGTACACGGAGACTTTACTTTATCTGAGAAGAAAAATTAAGATGGGAAAGCAAACTTAGTAGCTACTTTCTTTCCCCAATCTATTAGGTCGCAAAGTGATTAGTTTGTTCCTTGGTGCAATTGTCAGCATTCAATAACGCAATTATTTCGCTATTAAATTGCTGCATTGTGAGATATTGGGAGTTTTTACTTGTCAGTCTAAAAATACAATCTTCATGCCATGTCGACATATCAAGATTGGATAATGAAGTTGGAAAAAAACGTGCGCGATAGTTAATGAGGAGTTTTCTATAACGTGGATTAGATTTTGACGACAGCAGGAGCAACACAATTCGCAGTATGTGCGCAAATGTGCTCCGTTATAGGTTTATCAGAGTTTTTTGGGATGCCATCATAAAGTTGCTGTTCAACAAAATCGTTTCGCGTGTATCCTCTTCCTAAATAAAGAAGACGCAATTTATCCTTTGAATCCATGGTTTTTAGAGAATGTCAATTAGCCCGTCATTTATCTGAGTTAATATTAAGCCTTTTCGCAATTTGGCTATCAATTAATCCGGGAGTTGCTACCATCGGGGATTTATTTAAATGATAATCAAGAGTGGCGGTGCATCAATATTTTCTGCACAAACTGCGTTAACTTTAAAAATCCGATGTTGTAATTTCTCAAAAGGACTATTAAAAATGCATGGATCATGAGAGATGTTTGCACAAATAATAGCATTTTGGTTTGTTGGATGTATCACAAGGGGCATCATCACAGCTGTGTAGTGATGTTTAGGCGACAAGTTGCCGGAAATGTATAAGAAAATGGCGCCATATTTGACGTTAAAAAAACGTCTTAAAAATGATTTACTCCTGCGGCTAGCAATGGATAACTAGCCGCTCACCAATTATATTGCGTTCCCCATCAGTGCGTAATCCGGCAAACTGACTAGCCCTGTCCGTTGCCGGATCAACGCCTGTCGTCTCATAGTCTTGCCAATAGAATGTTTTTGCGATGATATCCAGCTCTTAAGAAGAGTTTTACGTGCAAATTATGATGGTTTGATTTCAATAACAAAAAGAACTAAAACTTCTCCGAACGCATTCTGGTTACCCTCAATAAAACCAACGTTTTCAGTTAAATCAATATATTTCAATGATAAATAACTTAAAATTAATAGCTATAAAACTGTGAAACTACCAAAGCAGCCTATAAATCAATTCATAAGGTGTTTTACCATCCATTTACCTACAGCGTTGCCTCAATTGAGAGGATTTACAAACCTTTCAGCTTATTGAACTACAACAGCAGCAGTCTCTCTGGATTTTCGTTGTTCCAAATCATAAATTTTCTGATTTATGTTTCTCCGAAAACCATCCATAGACTCGATAGCCTCTTGATGATTTTCAAGCTGTAATTCCAATACTTTAATAAGATCCATGTCCTTAGTTTGATCATCTTTCATGGCACGTATTTGACCGAAAACACTCGTCAAATCTGCGCTTGTTTCCAGGTATTTAGCGCTTAATACTTCCAGTCGTTTAATCTGAGAACCAATCTTCTCATCTAATTGATCAGCAAATTTCTCGTTAGCGATGCGCTTAGTTGCCAAAAATGTGATATCGGTTTGATTTTTCGCAATCCTACTTTTATTACGGTCATTTGCCACGCCCCACAGCTTTTTAATTTCCGACCAATGTTTTTGTAATTCATCTTGTTGATGACTAATTTTTAATTGCAATGCTGCGCCGGACTTCACCAATGATTCGTCAGCGACATTTAATCTGGAATCTAACGCCTCAAAACGCTCAAGAAGCTGATTATGCTTAAACTGCAAAACAGAAAATTCTCTCAAACCAAAGCCGATCCCCGCCATGGTTATCATGAAAAATCCCGCTAATAAGATCCTCCAGGTCAAACTCAGTCCTGAACGCTCAGTCTTAGTGCCAACAGATAATGATCTATCATTTGATCGAGGACTAGCATCCAGATTTACGGCAATTCCATCCCTTTGTGGCACTATCGGACCCATTCGTCCTTTTGAGCGATCCACCATTTCAACAAATCTCCAACATGCTTTAAACCTTTCACAACTGAAGTATAACGATTAAATAAACAGGCTACACTTATTGACACACTTAAAAAAGAAAATATTAAAATTTAAAAAAAAGGCCCTGTCTTTTGAAAGACAGGGCCTTTAAATTAGATATGTGTGAGGGAAGACCTACATCATACCACCCATGCCTCCCATACCTCCCATGCCACCCATACCTCCCATATCAGGCATAGCCGGCGCAGCCGAATCTTCAGGAACCTCGGCTACCATAGCTTCGGTTGTGAGCATTAGTCCAGCGATAGAGGCTGCCGCCTGCAATGCAGTCCGAGTTACTTTTGCTGGATCTAGAATACCCATGTCTATCATGTCTCCGTATTCACCACTAGCAGCATTGTAACCGAAGTTGCCAGACCCATGCTTCACCTTGTCCACAACCACAGAGCCTTCGGCGCCAGCGTTTTCAACGATCTGACGAAGAGGAGCCTCCATAGCTCGCAGCGCAATACCAACGCCCACGGTCTGATCCTCATTGTCACCTTTAAGCCCGCCAATAGATTGAATAACCCTAATTAGTGCTACACCTCCTCCAGCTACCACGCCCTCTTCGACTGCTGCTCTGGTCGCATGTAATGCATCTTCAACTCTTGCTTTTTTCTCCTTCATTTCGATTTCCGTCGAGGCTCCCACTTTAATTACAGCTACTCCACCGGCCAGCTTCGCTACACGCTCCTGAAGCTTTTCTTTGTCGTAATCAGAGCTAGTCTCCTCAATTTGAATGCGTATTTGCTTCACTCTGGCTTCGATGGCTGCGTGCTCACCTGCTCCATCTACAAGCGTCGTATTTTCCTTGGTCATGGTGACCCTTTTGGCAGTTCCTAAGTGCTCCAGCGTCGCCGACTCCAGGTCAAGACCCACTTCTTCAGAAATCACTGTTCCGCCCGTGAGGATCGCAATATCTTCCAACATCGCTTTTCTTCTATCGCCAAATCCAGGAGCCTTGCAAGCACTTACTTTAACAATACCACGCAAGTTGTTTACCACAAGTGTTGCCAGTGCTTCCCCTTCCACATCCTCAGCTATTATCATAAGAGGCTTCCCCGCTTTAGCCACTGACTCTAAGAGTGGGAGTAGTTCTCGGATGTTTGATATCTTTTTGTCTGCCAATAAAATTAAAGGCGATTCATGCTCCGTACTCATATTTTCTTGATTGTTAACAAAATAAGGAGACAAATATCCGCGGTCGAACTGCATTCCCTCTACGATGTCCAACTCATTTTCCAAACCGGACCCTTCTTCGACGGTAATAACACCCTCTTTGCCGACTTTCTCCATGGCCTCCGCAATAATGTCCCCCACTAATGTATCGCTGTTAGCAGAAATTGTACCAACCTGAGCTATTTCTTTTGAATCAGAACAGGGACGTGCTACGGCTGCAATCTCCGACACAGCGGAAATCACCGCTTTGTCGATTCCGCGCTTGAGATCCATAGGGTTCATGCCAGCGGCTACTGATTTCAGGCCCTCTGTGACTATGGTTTGAGCCAGCACGGTCGCGGTAGTCGTTCCGTCGCCGGCGTCGTCTGAAGCCTTAGATGCCACCTCTTTCACCATTTGAGCTCCCATGTTCTGAAGCTTATCCTTTAACTCAATCTCCTTCGCGACTGAAACTCCGTCTTTTGTAACCGTCGGGGCTCCAAATGACTTATCCAAAATGACGTTTCTACCTTTCGGGCCAAGTGTTACTTTAACCGCATTTGCCAACACATTGACTCCTTCGAGCATATCTTGACGAGCACTGTCGCCAAATTTTACTTGTTTCGCTGCCATGATTTATTTCCTTTGCAAATATATATACAGTTTGAACAAAAAAGTTTATACAACATTATTTAAGATCGGTTTTATTATCCGATGACTGCCTTGATGTCCGACTCGCTCAAAATTACTAACTCCTCTCCATCGAGCTCTATAGTATCGCTACCAGCATACTTACCAAACACGACCGTATCCCCAATGCTCACATCTACCGCTCTAGTCTCACCACTATCAAGCACACGACCTGAGCCAACAGCAACCACCACACCCTGATTAGGTTTCTCTTGAGCAGAGCCTGGGAGTACTATTCCTCCAGCCGTTGTTTGTTCTTCTTCCTGCCGACGTACGATCACGCGATCGTGTAATGGGCGAATTTTCATGCTTATCATCTCCAGTTGGTCTATCTGCAATTAATGATTTTTTGATTACGCTTTACTTTTGGTTGGCTTAATCACGTAATCCCTTTATTTGGGCTTTAATGGAGGCGCTCTAAACATTTTTCAAGGGCATGCTAGTTTTTTTTATTAAAATTAGTAAATAACCTTATATTTGCACGCTCAAAAATTACCCATGTTTGTCATCACCCTCTGCAAGCTCGCCCTCGATGACTTCAGAAGAGATGGGTGATCGAGATGAGAATGAGTTATTTGTTAACCTTGCATTGAAAAGAGAGGTAACCCACACACCAAGCTGCCGCCGGATTAAGACTACGAAAACAGATTTAACGTTTGGCATGAGAAAAACTAATCCAAGAAAATCAGTAATTAATCCCGGGATTACAAGAAGCACTCCCGAAAAAAACACTAACATACTAGCGAATATGATGTTTGCAGGTAATTCTCTTTCGACAATTGTCTGTCTTGCTAGCTTAACTGCTCGCAAACTTTGCCATCTTATAAGGTAAATCCCGAAACAACTAGATAAGAAAAGCCACAATCCTAACAGACTCAAACCGATAGCAGCGCTTAAATTGATCATCATGTATAAATCAATAATGAAAATGATCAGTAAAAGTATGACCACTCTGCGCATTAAATATCACCTTTTAGATTACGTCGGACACTTTAAGTTTGTAGCTCAAATGTTTCCAATTTCGTCAGAATAGCGTAATCTCTCACAAATTATGAATATAATCTCTGCTAAAAACGACACAATCGCGCAGACACAGACACGTTTCCAGGCAGATTTACGCTGAAACTCGCAAAAGCATAACAATTACTCGCAGGGACTGGCATGTGGATCTATTGGCAATCGCTCTTTAACCGCCGCATGCTTATTTGTGTTTTCACCGGTTTTTCCTCTGGGATGCCGTTGTATCTGTTAATAACTTTAATTCCTGCTTGGCTTCGTAGCGAGGGCGTGGGACTAGAAGAGATCGGTCTTTTTGCCTTGATCGGCCTTCCCTATACGTGGAAATTTTTTTGGGCGCCTGCGCTGGACCGATACTCTCTGTCTTTTTTGGGTTTAAAATTGGGCATCAGACGAAGTTGGATGTTACTAACTCAACTAACCCTGTTTGTTTGCATATGTGTACTGGGTTCAGTAAACCCTCAGCTTAACCTTTGGACTGTCGCGTATGTCTGCATGTTCATCGCATTTCTGAGTGCGACGCAAGATATTTCCATAGACGCATATCGTCGCCAAATTCTCCCAGATCAAGAACTCGGCTTGGGTAATTCGATCCATGTCAATGCATACCGAATCTCCGGACTGATCCCTGGTTCGCTCGCTTTGATCCTTTCCGATTTTTTACCTTGGTCTTTGGTATTTTTTATTACTGGCACGTTTATGCTTATCAGCGTTGGATTTACTTTGATGATCTCCGAGCCTTGTGTAACAGAGAAAAAGCCCCAAAACTTGCAAAGTGCCATCATCGAACCCTTTCACGATTTTTTTAATCGTCAACCAGTGCATTCTGCAATCTTGATACTCGCATTCATGTTATTTTACAAATTAGGGGACAGCATGGCGACTGCTCTTGCAACTCCATTTTATATCGATCTTGGTTTTACGAACACGCAGATTGGATTAGTGGCGAAACACGCTGCTCTGTGGCCAATGATTTTCGGGGGTATAGCCGGTGGGATGATAATGATTAAAATAGGAATCAACCGAGCACTCTGGATATTTGGTTTCATTCAGATCATTTCTATTTTGGGCTTTGCAATTTTGGCTCGAATTGGAGAGGGCGTGTGGCTTTTAGGCTTAATTATAAGCTTTGAATATTTGGGAGTTGGGCTTGGTACCGCAGCCTTTGTCGCATTTATCGCGCGAACAACAAATCCAGCATTTGCAGCAACGCAATTTGCTCTTTTTACCGCGCTAACTGCTTTACCGAGAACGCTGTTCAATTCATCGGCAGGAATTCTTGTTGACACACTTGGATGGGAGCAATTTTTTTATCTTTGCACACTGCTCGCTGTGCCCGGCATGCTACTGTTGTTGGTCGTCGCGCCATGGCATGAAAGTCAATCACCTCAATATGATCGATAAATCTCTATTCACACAGCGAAGAGCGAAATCGAGACCAATCAAACAATCTACCAGGATCTGTCTTTCGGTCAGGCGCAATATCGCAGTGTCCTACAATCCTATCAGTAGTAATATTTGGATAAAGTTTCATGATCTGACGAGATACACCACAAAGTCTAACATACTGCTCGTTAGTATAAGGAATGTGATCTGACCCCTGAAGCTCTATCCCTATGGAAAAATTATTACAATCATTCTCACCTTTGAAATTTGATTTGCCAGCATGCCATGCTCTTTTTCTGAGTGGTACATACTGAGTTAGGACGCCACAACGATCAATATACAGGTGTGCAGAGACCCTCAAGTGAGCAATGGTCAGAAAATAAGGATGTGCTGAGACATCAAGACGATTTGTAAAGAAATCATCAATATAATTTTTTTCGAAATTATTTGGGGGGAGGCTGATACTGTGAATGACAAGCATGTTAATTTCAGTTTCACATGGTCTATCATCGGCATTTGGAGACCAGATGATTCTGTCTGCGATCAAGTCGCCAGCAATATTTTTATTCATAGTTGGTTGCTTCACTCATAATCAATTATTTAAATAACAGCCCACATCGTATAAGTTATAGAACATGCGTTAAACAACCAACATCTAAATCACCATATTCTGCAACTAAATCACTTTGCGATAGATCGAAGAAAAGTCTGCTATAATTTTTGGCACTTATTTTTCCATATTTAGTAAACAGAGTGTTCCCTTTTATGTTAAATCACAAACTACCAGAAAAAACAAAACTTGATATTCCGGCCTGTGTAAGTCGGGCACTTATTGAGGATATTGGCGAGGGGGACATTAGTGCAATTCTAATCCCAGAGTGTGAGATCGCCAAAGCCGAAATATCTGCTAACGAAACCGCTGTGCTTTGCGGAAAAGCTTGGGTAAACGAAGTCTTTTTACAGTTAGATGAAAACGTCCAACTAGCATGGCATGTAGAAGAGGGACACTTATTTGATCCCGGAACAATTGTAGCGACCATCATCGGAAACGCGCGTAGCCTTGTGAGTGGTGAAAGAACAGCACTTAATTTCTTACAAACTCTTTCAGCAACGGCAACTTGTTCGCGACACTACTCCCTGGCAGCTTCAGACAGTCATCTTAAAATTTTAGATACCCGCAAAACTATCCCCGGTTTACGCTTGGCTCAGAAATATGCGGTAACAGTGGGTGGTTGCTACAACCATCGAATCGGTCTTTATGATGCTTTTTTAATCAAAGAGAATCACATCGCTGTCTGTGGCGGAATATCTCAAGCGATCTCAAGAGCGCGGAGCATCGATCCTAAAAAACCTGTGCAAGTAGAGGTGGAAACTATCAAAGAATTTGAGGAAGCAGTGTTTGCAGGAGCAGATTCAGTGCTGTTGGACAATTTTTCGTTATCAGAAATTAAAATGATAACCCCTTTGGTAACCGACAACATAAATATTGAAATATCAGGGAATCTGACAGCAGACGATATCGAAAGATACAGCTCATTTTCCGTTTCTCATATTTCTTCAGGAAGTTTGACAAAACACATCAACGCCATTGATTTTTCCATGCGCTTAGTGCGAATAAAAAATGCTAAAAATAACGAATCTAAAATGACTAATAATTGAGGGAGAACAACGACTTCAAAAACAGGTTTTTCGTTACGAAATCAAATGTAAGCTTATGATAAATGTTACCATACTATCAGAGGCAACGATCTTTGAAAAAATGCTACTAAGCGCAACAAACCAAATAAAATTCTGATGAGGGATAAAACATAATGGAACCAGAGTTCTTGAGACTCAGCTCCATTGCAATGACTTTTATGAGTTTCATTTTTGGTGCAATATTTGGAAGTTTTTTAAACGTCATTATTGTTCGACTTCCAAAAAAATTGGAGTATCAATGGAAACGAGAGTGCTTGGATTATTTGCAGCTTTGCAACACCCACCTTCCTGAGGAAAAGATAGGGATCGCCTACCCGCGCTCACATTGCCCCAACTGCAAAATAGCTCTCGCGTGGTGGCAAAATATCCCCCTAGTAAGCTTCTTTTTACTCCGCGGACGCTGCGGTGCTTGTCAACGAGAAATATCCGTGCGATACCCTATCATCGAGCTAATCTCCGCCTTAGTTACGGTGCTAAGCATAGCTAAATTTGGTCTCACTTCCACCATGGTTTACGCTTTGATATTTTCTTATTCACTACTTGTTTTGGGCGCCATAGACGCAGATTGCAAGCTGCTACCGGATATCATTACTGTCCCATTGTTGTGGCTGGGTCTTTTTGTAAATTCTCAAGGTCACTTCACAAACTTGCACAGCGCAGTTTTAGGTGGAATGCTCGGCTATCTTTTCTTGTGGACGGTATTTCAATTGTTTAAAGTAGTAACGGGTAAGGACGGGATGGGATACGGTGATTTTAAACTCCTCGCTGCTATTGGAGCTTGGTTAGGATGGGAACTTCTGCCAATCACACTATTTCTGTCGTCTATGACGGCTCTCATCGCAGGTCTTGTAACTTTTTCACTAAAACTCATGAAAAAGGATGATCCCATTCCTTTTGGAGCTTTCATAGCAGCAGCTGGCTGGGTATTACTTTATACTGAGTCCTACAATATATTTTTTTAAAAGTTTCTTGACACAGAAACAATTCAAACGCTCAATTAATGCAGATGCCGGAGTACCTAACAAGTGTATCGTAATCCTTACATAGTTGGCTTGACTGGGGGCATTGGTAGCGGGAAAAGTACAGTTGCCGCAGCCTTTCGAGAGTTAGCAATAGATGTTGTAGACGCAGATCAAGCGTCTAGAGCCGTTGTTGACTCAGGAATGCCAGCGCTTAAAATCATTGCGGATCGTTTTGGCTCACACATGATCTGTTCCGATGGAAATCTAAATAGAACTGCCATGAGAAAGATAATATTCTCAAAAATGAACGAAAAAGAATGGCTTGAAAAGCTTCTTCATCCACTAATAGCAGAATGGATTCAAGATAAGCTTCTGTCGGCTAAAAGCAAATATGTTATTCTAGAGTCACCTATTTTACTAGAAACAGATCAGCATAATCTCGTCAACACGCTACTATTAATAGATATTCCAGAAAAATTACAACGTGCTAGAGCCGCGTTGCGAGATAAAACCACTGAAAAAAATATTGAGGCGATAATCAATAACCAAATCACACGTGAAGAGAGACGCGATAAAGCAGACTATATATTTGACAACAGTGGTCCGAAGAGAAACATTGGCAGAAATATCCGTCTATTTCATGAAATTTTCTTGAAATTAGCTGCAAAATCAGAGACGTCATGCTGAGTTGGCATGAGCCGACACGCCATAAGTTAGTCGTCCCCCGTACCAAAAAATCCACAACCCAAAGTGTGATAAGTCACATTGACTCTTCGTCCAACGCCAGTTTCTGCAAAACTCCAACATTTGCGTCAGGAAATAAAAATTTGCTGTTATCAGCCACAAGCTGTTTGATAGGTACCCACTGCCCAACTTGCCCTTCCGCCCCTTTTGGGTATCCCGAATAACTTAGTACCAAGAAAAAATCAATCACAAACTTTTCACCCGCATCATCCCAGTCAACAGTGAAGTAGTGCTGAGCCTCTTGGACACGAATGTCTAATTCCTCGCTTAACTCACGCGAGAGAGCGGACTCGGACGTTTCTCCGAGCTCTACTTTTCCACCAGGAAATTCCCAGCAGCCACTCTGGGTTTGATTTGCACGTCTTTTTGTGATGAAGGCCGATTTACCCTGATTGAGAACAATCCCAGCAACGATATAATTTGAAATCACCCAACATTACCCTCGAGAACTTTCACTAAGTACGGTATTCTGCATTTATGCGCACATACTCATGTCCAAGATCGGTAGTCCAAACCGTTTCTTTACAATCACCGCGCCCAAGGTCTATGCAAATGTCTATATCATCCTCTTGCATCAAACATACCCCAATTTCCTCACTGTAGGTCTCGGCCCTAGTGCCAAATTTCACAATGTCCTCACCATTAATAGCGATGCTCACATTTTTTATATCAAGGTCGATAATCGTTGCACGACCAACTGCAGCCAAAATACGCCCCCAATTAGGATCAGAAGCCCCTATAGCCGTTTTCACTAACGGGGACTCAGCAACCGTGTAAGCGGCGCTTCGAGCCTCACTATCTGTTGAAGCACCGATTATTTTAATTGTTACGAATTTTTTCGCGCCCTCTCCATCTCTAATACACTCTTTTGCTAAAGTTACACACAGTATTTCTAAACAATTAACAAAGTCACAAAAATTTTTCTCATTAACCACCACGTTACTGTGGCCGGTAGCAACCAATACCAAAGAATCGTTGGTGGAGGTATCTCCATCCACTGTAATTCTATTGAAACTCTTTGCAGCGACAAGTCGAAGCGCCCGATCAAGCATTTTTGACTCGACCTTTGCATCTGTAGCAATAAATCCAAGCATGGTAGCCATGTCGGGTCTTATCATACCCGATCCTTTTGCAATACCAGTTATAGTTATTGGTGAGCCCTTCGATTCATTTTGGCAAATTGTCTGTTTCACCAGATTCACTGAAGGGATAATTTTCTGAATGCTTACTCCCTTGGGTCGGGTGTCAGTTGTCATGATCCCTTCAGCTGCACTACGCCAACCTTCTTCGCTTAAATTAGCTGCGACCAATGGAACGGCTGATAATAATTTAGTGAGTGGTAAATATTCACCAATAACGCCGGTTGAAAAAGGTAGAACACTTTCTGTTGGAGCTCCCATACATTTTGCTACTTCCGCACAGATAGCTTCTGCATCCTTAACACCTCGACAACCTGTTCCTGCGTTAGCATTTCCGGTATTGACAATCAAATATTGAGTTGGGTGATGAGAATGTAATGATTTTTTTGCCACGAAAACCGGGGCAGCGCAAAAAGCATTGCGCGTGAAAATTGCCGCTATTCCTGACCCTTTACTCAAACTCATCATGACAAAGTCCGGCCTACCAAACTCCTTGACACCAGCACTCACAGTGCCTAGTTTAAAGCCAGAAATTGATTTAAGATGAGGTAGCTTTGTTATTATATTATCAACTCTCATAATCTATTATTCACCGCCGGTCTTCAGAGGCTAGTTTTTTATCTTTCCGCAGCACTGTTTAAATTTTTTGCCTGAGCGGCATGGGCATTGCTGGTTGCGACCAACTTTTACACCCTCGCGCTTAACAGGTTCTCGACGGTTAGATGTTTTTATTTGCCTCTCTCCTGTTTCTGCTAATTTACCATGTTTATACTCTCGCCTTGCCAACTCCTCTTGGTGTCGCTCAGCTAAAATTGCCGAATCAGACTGGGAAGAGATATGGACATGACTCAGGTATCTTATCGTCTCATATTTGATTTTGCTCAAAAGTTCCTCAAACAAAGAAAATGATTCCCGCTTATATTCCTGCTTTGGATTTTTTTGTGCATAAGCCCGAAGGCCTATACTTTGCCTAAGCTGATCCATCATGGCTAAATGTTCCTTCCAAAGATTATCCAGAACTTGCAGCATAATTTGCCTCTCAACTTCACGCATCTGTTCACCAATCCGAATCTTTCTTTCTTCATCTTTTGCGCTTACAAGGTCAATAATCCTCTCCCGAATAGTGAATTCGTCAAGCCGGTCATCATTTTCAATCCAACTCTGGATGTCGACTTTCACGGCAAAATCTTTTTCTAAAGTTCTCTGTAAATCTTCTATGTTCCATTGTTCAGCAAAGCTTCCCGGAAGGATGAAAGACTCCACACACTCATTTACAACATCTCTGCGAATATTAGTGATCACATTCGAAATATCGGCATCCTCAAGCAATTCGTTGCGTTGCTGATAAATCACTTGCCGTTGATCATTAGCCACATCGTCATACTCTAAGAGATGTTTTCTCATGTCAAAATTCCTGCCCTCCACTTTACGTTGTGCTTTGACAATAGATTTAGTAACCATACTATGTTCGATCGCTTCTCCATGCTCCATTCCCATAGAGCGCATCATCGTTTTTACTCGGTCAGATGCGAATAACCGCATCAGTGAGTCATCCAGGCAGAGATAAAATCTAGTTACACCGGGGTCCCCCTGCCGGCCAGCTCGTCCTCGCAATTGATTGTCAATCCGTCTCGACTCATGACGCTCAGTACCGATAATATGAAGCCCACCAGCCTCCAATACGGTTTCATGTCGAGCGCGCCATGCCAGTTTACGCTTTTCTATAAACTCAAAGGATTCATCTTTATGCTCCCGGAGCTCTGCCTCAAGGTTTCCTCCCAATACAATATCTGTGCCTCGTCCAGCCATATTAGTGGCTATGGTCACTGAACTTGGTCTACCCGCATTCTCTATTATGTTTGCCTCTCGCTCATGGTGCTTGGCATTAAGAACACTATGGTCAATCCTCTTTTTTTTGAGCTTTAATGAGAGCAATTCAGATGTCTCTACAGATGCAGTTCCAACCAAAACCGGTGCTCCCTTGGCGATCGTATCTTCTATATCCTTTATCACAGCACTAAATTTTTCCTCCGCGCTGAGAAAAACTAGATCATCGAGATCCTTTCGCTCCACAGGAACATTCGGAGGTATCACCATAACGTCCAAACCATATATCTGCCGGAATTCGAAGGCCTCTGTATCTGCAGTACCAGTCATGCCAGATAGTTTTTTATACAACCTAAAGTAATTCTGAAACGTTGTCGACGCTAAAGTTTGGCTCTCTTGCTGGATGGGTAAATACTCTTTTGCTTCAATAGCTTGGTGCAATCCTTCTGAAAGTCTGCGCCCAGGCATTGTCCGTCCAGTATGCTCATCTATTAAAACTACCATTTTATCTTGTACAATGTACTCGACGTTAACTTTAAACAAATAATGTGCCCTGAGAGCAGAAGAAACATGATGTAACAATCCTAAGTTTGACGCTTGATAGAGACTTTGATCACTACCGAGTAAGTTAGCATCAATCAATTTTCGCTCTACTCTTTGATGTCCGGCTTCTGTAAGATCGACCTGCCGTGTTTTTTCATCAACTGTAAAATCGCCGATATAATTTTCGTCTTCCGGTTTTAGATCTAAAATCAAACGATTTATCTCTTTATAGAGATGCGAACTATCTTGAGCTGCCCCCGAAATCACTAAGGGTGTGCGGGCCTCATCGATAAGGATAGAATCTACCTCATCAACAATGGCATAATTCAGTGATCGCTGAGATTTCTCCTCAAGATGCAAGGCCATATTATCTCTCAGATAATCAAAGCCGAATTCGTTGTTAGTACCATAGGTGATATCTGCCGCATAGGCCTGCTTTCGTGTTGATGCCCTCAAACCGTTGTCATCATCAGCTGAACAATAAAAAGAACTGGCTTCATCACTACCTCGATGAGATTGAATTACGCCTAAAGATAAACCAAGTGCGTGATACAAAGGTAACATCCACTGCGCATCTCTTTTGGCTAAATAGTCATTAACTGTGATGATGTGAACGCCCTGAGCCGGCAAAGCATTCAGATAAGCCGATAGTGTGGCAGCTAAAGTTTTTCCTTCACCAGTTCTCATTTCGGCAATCCGGCCCTCATGAAGTGTAATTCCGCCGATCAGCTGCACATCAAAATGTCGCATGGAAAGCACTCGCCGCGAGGTCTCTCTCACCGTCGCAAACGCCTCAGCTAGAACATCGTCTAATTGTTCTCCACATCCTAAACGTTCACGGAATTTATTAGTTTTTCCCCTGAGATCCGAATCGGTTAACAATTTTAATGAAGCCTCCAACGAGTTTATCTCGGCGACGATTTTCTTTATTCGACGCAAATCTCTATTATTTTTACTTCCAATTATTTTCTTCAGAATTGTAAAGATCATTAAATTGACACCCAAAAACTTGACAGATCAACACAAACAAACAAATTAAGAAATGAGAATCACTGGAGAAACGACAGGGAAAACTAATAGTTTTTTAATTAAGTGACCTGTGAATGTAGGCCGACGGGTCAACAGTTCTTCCGTTTTTATATACTTCAAAATGCACATGGGGCCCTGTAGAACGGCCCGTGCTTCCCATTTTGGCAATTACATCCCCTCGTTTAACAATAGCACCGAGTTTTGCTAAATTTTCCTTGTTATGGGCATATCTGGTAACATATCCATCGCTATGATTGACTTCAACCATCTTTCCATAGCCGCTCTGAGTTCCCGACCAGGTAACGACCCCAGCAGCAACTGCAATTATATCTGATCCCTCTCTTCCGGCGAAATCAACACCCGAGTGCCACTGCTGTTTACCGTGAAAAGGATCTGTGCGCATTCCATACTGAGATGATAGCCATCCTTTCAATATGGGCCTCCCAGCAACAATAGCTTCATTTTTAAGTCGATCATCAGACATCATAGACTGTAAAACGTTTAGCTGAGCTTCGCGATCGCTGATATTATTTTCAAGTGAAGCGAACATCATTTTAATCTGCTGTTGGGACGACATTGATCTTGTCAACTCTGAGTTTAAGCTGTCATTTGGACCACCCAGACCAGCCGATGTCGAGAAATCAAACTCCCCGTTTTGAAGACTCGCGATTTGTGTAAGTTGCTCTCCCAGAGCATCTAGACGGACCAAACGAGACCTCATTTGAGCAAGTTTGGCAGTCATAGCTGAAAGAGTATTTTCAACCTCATGCTTCCCAGATTCAACATCTTTATATTGGACCAATATTTGCTGTCTCATCTCCTCAAGCGTATTTTCAAAAACTAATTCCCAGTTTTTATCAGACAGTAAGGAGCCTAGCCATAGTCCCGAGATAAGCGGAATACCCAGAATAATTACGACCAAGGCAGTCCTTCCCAGAACTGATAGATCAACCGTGTGCGTTCTATCAGACCGACTGTTAATAAATATAATTTTCACTGAATTACATCCGTCTCTTGTTCAACTCACCGCACTAAAGGTAATAGGTGTTCTGTCATCGTATCCTTCATAAGTAATTAATTCCCAAGCATCCTCTTGAGCAATTAGCTCGCGAAGCGAGGCATTATTAAGCGTATGCCCGGATTTGAAGGCATCAAATTCACATAATAAATTACCTCCCATTAAATATAAGTCTCCTATTGCGTCTAAAATCTTATGTTTTACAAACTCATCCTCGTATCTCAGTCCACCTTTGTTCAGAATTTTGTACTCATCTATGACAATTGCATTTGCTAAACTGCCTCCTTTTGCGAGCCCCTGAGCTCTCATGGAATCATACTCCCTCAAAAACCCAAAGGTTCGTGCCCGACTAATTTCTTTCACGAAAGATGTAGAAGAAAGATCAAACGTTGCGATGTTGAAGTTATTTTTAAACACAGGATGGTCATAACTGATCTCGAAAGTCAATTTGAAGCCCTCATATGGACTGAATCTTACGCTCTTTCCTTCATGTTCGACTTCCACCACTTTTTTCACGCGAACAAACTTTTTTGGTTCACACTGCTCTACAATTCCGGCAGATTGCAATAAAAAAACAAATGGGGCGGCACTGCCGTCTAAAATAGGCACCTCATCCCCTGTTAAATCGATTTTTAGGTTGTCAATACCGAACCCTGCTAAAGCTGAAAGTAAGTGTTCAACTGTTGAGACGCGCACTCCCCCACTCATGAGGGTTGTGGAGAGCTTGGTCTCTACCACATTCTCTGCAAGTGCAGGTATTTCTGCTACCGGCGTTACGTCTACTCTACGAAAAATTATTCCAGTACCAGCGTGCGCTGGATGCAGAGTAAGAAAAACTCTCTTTCCTGAATGGAGTCCCAACCCAGACGCACGTATCGTATTTTTCAATGTGCGCTGCTTTATCATTTTTCCTACTTTATATCTTTACTAGATAAAGAGCATAGCAGACATAATCTTGACCGCCAAGAAGTTTCATTTGCAGAGAAAATCATAAAACAGTTTAAACGAAAAAAACTTATAACTAATCTGCTTGTTTTCTGAGAAATGCCGGAACATCCAAAAAATCTAAGTCTGAATCAACTTGCACATCCAAGCGTTGCGCTGCCGCGCTATTCTCTGCTGATTTACCTCGTCGGGTAATAGCAGGTTGATCCAATCGAGAATAATCAGGTGTTTTTCCACTCTTTCGAACTGTATTGTCAATGACACTTCTTGGGCCGGATTTCAGGCTTGCCGTCTGTAATCCAGTCGCCACAACAGTGACTCTTAGTTTGTCAACCATTTCAGTATCAAATACACTACCCACGATAATCGTTGCATTTTCATCGGAAAATTCTCGGATAATTTTTCCCACTTCTTCGAACTCTCCTAAAGTCAAATCGAGCCCACTAGTTATATTCACTAGGATTCCCTTAGCACCCTCAAGGTTTATATCCTCCAATAATGGACAACGAATTGCACCCTCAGCAGCTACCATCGCGCGATCATTTCCGCTTGCCTCACCGGTTCCCATCATAGCCATCCCCATTTCAGCCATAATCGTTCTGACATCAGCAAAGTCAACGTTTATCAAGCCATCTAAAAGAATTAAATCAGTGATACCTTGAACTGCTCCGAACAACACATCATTTGCTCGTTTAAACGCATTAATCACAGTCATATCATGCCCAAGCACCTGGAGCAGCTTCTCGTTTGGTACTATGATCAAAGAGTCCACAACTTCTTTCAGAGTGGCAATCCCCTCGTCAGCTACGGCCATACGTTTCTTGCCCTCGAATGAAAAGGGTCGCGTCACTACTCCCACAGTCAAAATACCCAACTGTTTAGCGACTTCTGCGATAACCGGAGCGCCCCCTGTTCCAGTTCCGCCACCCATCCCTGCGGTGATAAAAACCATATCCGCTCCCTCGAGCGCCTGAGCAAT
>MDTG01224692.1_pt1 | contig 19870 bp, 20 predicted proteins | sample 811421 | NCBI WGS metagenome assembly MDTG01 (sample SAMN05326645, study PRJNA326480) | marine metagenome | isolation source: seawater | place: Pacific Ocean: South East | collected 2011
CCACGTTGATAGGCTGGATGTGGAAGCGCAGTAATGCGTGCAGCTTACCAGTACTAATAGCTCAATTGGCTTGATTTATGCACTGAAAAAAATTTTATAATATAGTGAGATTAAAAATTTATAGTAAAGTAGATACTAATAAATTTTAAATGAAAAACATTTTTGATAAAGGTTTTTACAATAATAAAATCTTAAATAAGTTAGGTTTTAAGAAAATTGGAAAAAACGTTAAAATTAGCAAGCAATGTTTAATTATTGGTCTTAAAAATATTTCATTAGGTGACAATGTAAGAATAGATGCTTTTACAAGTATCATTGCAGATAGTGGTTATCTTAATCTCGGAAATAATATTCATATTGGTGGACATGGACACATACTATGTTCTGGTGGCATAACTATTGAGAATGGTTGTACATTTTCTCAAGGAGTAAGAATTTATTCTCAAAGTGATGATTACTCAGGAAAAAAACCTACAGGTTTGTTTGTAAAAAACAAACATAAAAATTATAAAAAAGGTAAAATAACAATTGGTTCTAATTCAATTATTGGATCTGGATCAATTATTCTTCCAAATGTTAAAATTGTGAAAAATACTTCAATCGGCGCTTTGAGTCTTGTAAATAAAAATGTGCTCCTATCAGGAACATATAGTGGTATACCCATAAAAAAAAATGAAAAAAAGAAATAAGGTAATTATTATAGCAGAGGCTGGAATAAATCATAACGGAAAATTATCTTTAGCTAAGAAATTAATAAAAGAAGCATCAAAGTCAGGTGCAGATTATGTAAAATTTCAAACTTATCATTTAGATAGTATGATAGTAAAAAATACCAAGCCTACAATTTATCAAAAAAAAAATATTAAGAAAAAAATTTCTCAGTATGAAATTTTACAAAAATATAGGCTTAAGGATAATTGGTATAATGATTTAATATCTTATTCAAAAAAAAATAAAATAAAATTTATATCATCACCATTCGACATTAAGAGTATAGAGTTTCTAAAAAAGTTTAAATTAGATTATATTAAAATACCCTCTGGTGAAATAAACAATCTCCCTTATTTGAAAGTATTAAGTAAATTGAAAAAAAAAATAATTTTATCAACAGGTATGTCTGATTTAAAAGATGTTAAGGCTGCAATCCATATTTTAACAAAAGGTGGGCTGTCAAAAAATAAATTAAACATCCTTCACTGTCATTCGGATTACCCATCAAAACCAGAAAATTTAAATTTAAAATCTATTAATTTGTTAAAAAAAAAACTAGGTATTAGTGTGGGATATTCAGATCATAGTTTAGGTATCGAGGCTTCGGTTATTGCTGTTGCTTATGGGGCAAATATTATTGAGAAGCATTTAACTTTAAACAAAAATTATACTGGACCTGACCATAAAGGCAGTATGGAACCTAAAGATTTCAAAAATATGGTGAAGGCTATAAGAATCACTGAATTAATGCTTGGCTCAAGCATAAAAAAACCAAGTGATATAGAATTAAAAAATAGAAAATTAGTTCGAAAATCAATTGTAGCAATTAAAAATATTAAGAAAGGAGAGAGGTTTTCAGTAAACAATATTTCAACAAAAAGGCCAGCATACGGTAAGTCACCCATGTATTTTGATTTTTATCTAAAAAAAAGAGCTAAAAAAAATTATATTAAAGATGAATTTATATAATTAAATGAAAGTTTGTTTTATTACTGGATCAAGAGCTGACTATGGACTTTTATCAAATCTTTTAAAGCTGTTTAAATTAGATAAAAAAGTAAAATCACAAATAATTGTAACCGGTTCACATTTATCAAGATATCATGGATTAACATATAAAGAGATAATTAATGATAAATTTGAAATTACAAAAAAAATAAACTTAAATTTAGAAAGAAGAAAATTTGATGATATTTCAAATGAAATTAGTATTGGTATAAAAAATTTTTCAAAATCTTTCAAAGAATTAAAGCCTGACCTAGTTGTTCTTTTGGGTGATAGATATGAAATCTTTTCAGCATGCTGCTCAGCTTTTATCAGTCAAATTCCAATTTGTCATTTACACGGAGGAGAGCTAACCAGAGGTTCAATTGATGATACTTTTAGACATTCAATTACAAAAATGTCTCAATTTCATTTCGTATCTAATCAAAAATATGCTCAAAGAGTAAGACAACTTGGTGAAGACCCAAAAAAAATTTTTGTAGTGGGAGGTTTTGGAATTGATTTAATTAATAATGTAAAGTTACTAAATAAAGATGTTTTAGAAAAAAAACTAAAAATAAAATTTGGAAAAAAAAATATATTAGTTACTTATCATCCTGAAACTATAGTTGGATCAAATAACAGAAAAAATTTTAATGAAATTTTAAAATCCTTAAAAAAATTTAATTCAAGTACTATTATTTTTACTCGAGCTAATGCTGATAAATATGGAAAACAGATAAATTTAATGATTGATAGCTTTGTTAAAAGTCATAGACACAACTCTTATGTCTTTAGTTCAATGGGGTATAAACAATACTTATCAACTTTGAAATTTGTAGATATCTGTATAGGCAATTCCTCAAGTGGTTTACTTGAAGTGCCCACTTTTAAAAAATTTACAATTAATGTTGGAGATAGACAAAAAGATAGATTAAAGGCTTTAAGTGTTATAGATGTTAAACCCAAAGCAAATATAATAATCAAAACTATAAAATCATTATTTAAAAAAAAAAATACCAAAAAATTTAGTAAATCCATATGGCAAAGGTGGTGCTTCAAAAAAAACTTATAAAATTATTAAAAAATTAAATTTAAATAATTCTTTTACAAATCAATTTTTTGATATTAAATGAAAAAAAAAATTGTTATAATAGGATCTAATAGTAGTCTTGCAAAACAATTAATTAAAAAATTAAAAAATACAACTCAATTATTACAATTAACAAGAAATAATGTCGATGTTGTCAAAAGTTTTGAAAAATTAAAAAAAATTTTAAATCATTTTAAACCAAGTATTATAATAAACTGCGTTGGAGTGACTAAATTTCTAGACTGTGAAAAAGACCCATTAAATGCATATTTGGTAAATAGTAATTTTCCGATAAAATTATCAGAATATACTAAGGGAAGAAATATATTACTTATTCACTTTTCTACCGAGGCAGTTTATGAAGATGGACTTAAACAATTACCGAATGAAAATACTTCCCCCAACCCATCAACAATTTATGGTAATTCGAAATACATAGCCGACATGGCATTGTTAAGAGCTCAAAATACTCTTATTATAAGACTTCCTACTTTGGTGGGGCCCACTCAAGATCATCAAATAATAAATAAAATTTTAAAAAAATTAAATTTAGGACAAAAAGTTTTCGTTTCAAAGGATATTTATTCTACACCTATAAATACTGTTGATTTTTCAAACTTTTTTCTTAAAAATATAATTTTTAAAAAAACATTTTATAAAAAAAAAATAATTCATTTATGCTCAAAAAAAAGATTATCTACGTACCAAATTTTAAAAAAAATAGTTAATGAAAAAGAAGTTATTCAACGGATTATCCCTGTTTCTGAGAACTTTTTTAAAAATAAATTTATGAAACCAAAAAAATTAGGCTTGAAATCAATTTATAAAAAATGTAGGAGAATATTTAAATATGAATGATAATTACAAAGTTTTAAAAGAAGATGGCGTCGTGCTTACTAAAGATTTTTTTAATGAAAAGGAAATATCTGCAGTTAGAGAGGAGTACGATCAACTTGATAAAAGTTTAACAAACAAAGAAATTTACAAAGAGAAACCAATAATAGTTTTTTGGAAACATGTAAAAGGTGAGCAAAAAAGAATTGCAACTTTTGATGAATTTCCTGCAATGTGGAACTTAATAAATACAAAAATTGTACCATTTATAAAAGAATCTACAAATACAAAAGACAAAATCCAGCTTTTGGAGACAATTGTTTTTAATAAACCAACAGAAATTAGTAATACATTACATTGGCATCAGGATGTAGCTTATTTCCCTTTAAAACCAAATAATCAGGTCGCTGTTTGGTTTCCACTTGAACCGGTAAATAAGAAAAGAGGTGCATTACATTATGCTTTAAAATCTCATAAAGATGGAATCAAAGGTTCAACAGATCTTCATACTAGAAAGCCTTTTGATAATGAAAATAGAGATTTAATTCCTGAGGACCCTTCAAAAGCAGGTTATGAAGTTAAGTGCATGGAAATGTCAAATAAAGATATTCTGTTACATGATGGTTATACTTGGCATTATTCTGGTCCAAATAAAGAGCAGGGTTATACAAGAAGAGGAATTTCAGTTAGATTTATAATTGAAAGAGCGGTATTTGATCCGAGGCCAGGCCAAGGTGCTGCATTTACAAAACAAATTGAATTAAATGCAGGAGACCCATTCGAAGGAAAACCATTTCCTTTGTTGTAATTTGAAAAAAAAATATAAATCAGTTGGTGCAATAATCTTTTATAAAGGAAAATACTTAATTCAAAAACGCGACAACAAAAAAAATATTTTTTTTCCAAATTTTTGGGGTGTTTTCGGAGGTAATGTAAGAAATAATGAAAATACTAAAAAAGCTATTTTAAGAGAACTTAAAGAAGAATTAAACTTATCTTTTCAAGAACCTATTAAAAAACTTAGTTTAAAAATATCTTCCAAAAATTTTAAACCTGTAAGAGATAGAATTTTTTATATTTGTGAGCCAAAAATCATAAGAAAAAAAATAAAAATATACGAAGGAAAAGATTTTGCTTTTTTATCTTTTCATAGTTTAAAAAAATTAAATATAGTGCCATGGGATTTTTCGGCAATTTCCTATCATTATTACGATACAGTAAAAAATTTACAAATTTTACCAACAAAATCAAAAAATTAAAATGATTTATTATTTTTTAAACAAACTTAATCATTGGAAAAGATTCCCTTATTTTTTTGTAACACCATTGGTTTATGCCGTTGGTAGTGCATGTGAAGAAATTAAAATAGCTTATTCTTTTTCCAGAAAAACAAAAAAAAAGATATTTGTTTTAAATGTTCATTTTTTTCAAAAAATTCTTAAATATAAAGTTTGTAATAATTCATTATTTGAAGACCTTAAATTTGAAAATTACACTAAATTAGAAAAATCAATTAAATCTGTCGTAAATTTTCTATTAAATATAGAATTTATTTTTAGAAGATTTTTTGTGCTGATTTTAAAAATTTTTTATAAAGGAGACTTGTCAAAATATAATTTTCCAATAATAGGATTTGAACAAATGATAGATCTTGATAAAAATAAAATAAATCCGAAAAAAAATATTTTTATTGATTATAATCAAATAAAAAAAATTGATTTTATTAAAAATGAAATTGATTTAGAAACAATTCAAAATCAATATTGTATTAATAAGTTAAAGTTTTTAAATATTCCGTTTGATAGTCTCGTCCTTTTACATGTGAGAGATGAAGAGTATAGAAATGATAAAAATCGCAGAAGTTATCGTAACTCTAATATAAATTCTTATATTGAAAGTATAAAACACTTAATCAATCAAAATTATTTTGTGATAAGAGTTGGCAGATCTCCATCAAAAGAAATCTCATTTAAAGATAAAAATTTTTTTGATTACTCAAGGAGCAATATCCAAGAAGATATTTTAGATATTTTTTTAATTAAAAATTGTAAATACTTTGTTGGAACCCAAAGTGGTATATTTGATATGGCTCAACTATTTAATAAGCCTATCTTAGTCACAAATATGGTAGAACTCTATTGTTCCTACCCTTTAAAAATTAATGATAGAGGTATTTTTAAAAAAATTTATCATCATGGAAAGCAATTAGATATCGTCGATTATTTAAAATATGATTTTAACTATCACAACCCTACCAATCATATTGAGGACTTATCATTTGAAGACAATTCTGAGGAGGAAATTTTTTATTCATTGAATGAGTTCTTAGATATTCAAAAAGCACCAACGCTCTCAAAAATACAAAAAAATTTTAACAAATTGCTCCTATATGAGCATATGAAACATTATGAAAAAAGTCCTAAAAAATTATTTACCATATATAGCTCTTATAAAGTTGTTCGTTTGGTCAAAAATAAAGAGGGATGTTTAACAAATTTTAATCTTAAAAAATTGTCTCTTAATTAAATGCTTAATATTATTGTCTTTTAAAAATTAATCTATAAATAAGGTCTATGACAAATAAAACCTTCATAATCGGTGAAATAGGTATCAACCATAATGGCAGTCTAGATACAGCAAAAAAATTAATTGATATGTCAATTAGATGTGGATGCGATGCAGTAAAATTCCAAAAAAGAGATATTGAAACAGTCTATACACATGAAGAATTATCTAAGCATAGAGAGAGCCCTTGGGGTAATACACAAAGAGAGCAAAAAGAGGGTTTAGAATTTAATGAAAACGAATACGATGAAATTGACAAATATTGTAAGGAAAAAAATATAATTTGGTTTGCGTCAGCATGGGACGTAAAAAGTTTAGATTTTTTAGATAAATATAATTTAAAATATAATAAAATTGCATCTGCCATGATTACAAATTTAGATTTTTTAAATCATGTAGCAAGTAAAAAGAAATATACTTTCATATCTACAGGTATGTCTAATTATTCTGATATTGATAAAGCGATTGAGATTTTTAAGAAAAATGGTTGTGAATTTGAACTGATGCATTCTGTTTCTACTTATCCATGTCCTGAAGATAAACTAAATATGCATTTAATTAAAAAACTTAAAAAAAAATACGATTGTAAAGTTGGATATAGTGGTCATGAACCAACAGTTTCTCCAAGTATAGTAGCGGTAGTTTTTGGAGCCGACTCATTAGAACGACACATCACATTAGATAGATCAATGTATGGGAGTGATCAATCAGCTTCTTTAGAAGAAGCTGGATTAAGAGAACTTATATCTGTAGTAAGGAAAGTTCCTAATATAATCGGAAAAGAAGATAAAAAATTGTTTGATTGTGAAGTTGAAGTTGCAAAAAAATTAAGATATTGGGAAAAATAAATTTAATAAAATGTATTTGAATAATTCCTATAAAATCATCTTTTAAAAAATAGGTTGAAAAAAACGCTAATTAAATTATTGCCAAAACCAACAAGTTATTATTTTGGAATTAATAAATAGATTATGAGTTTAAAATATAAGTTTGGAGTAATGCAGGGTAGGTTATCTCCAATTGTAGAAAATAGAATACAAATATTTCCCAAAAAAAATTGGAAAACTGAATTTCAAAGAGCTAAAGATCTAGGTTTAAAATATATAGAATGGACATTGGATTATGACACTTTTAAGTATAATCCAATTTTGAAAAAATCTGGAATTAATAAAATTAAAAAATTATCAAATAAAACTTCAGTAAAAATAAAATCTCTTACAGGTGATTGTTTCATGCAAAAACCTTTTTGGAAAACTTATAGAAATAATAAATTGATAAAAGATTTTAAAAAAATTTTAGATTCATGTAATAAAGTTGGAATAAAATTTATAATTGTTCCTTTGGTTGATAATGGAAGTATTGAGGATGAACAAACTGAAAAAGATTTAATTAAAATATTTAAAAAACTTAAAAAACATATTAAAAAAAAAAAAATACAAATATTATTTGAATCTGATTTTGGTCCTAAAAAACTCAAAAAATTTATTTTAAATTTTGATAAGAGTATATTCGGAATAAATTATGATTTAGGTAACAGTGCAAGTATGGGTTTTAATGTTGATGAGGAGTTTGACGCTTATTTTAAATATATTAAAAATATTCATATTAAAGATAGAATATTTAGAGGCAATACTGTTAGATTAGGTAAAGGCAATGTAAACTTTAAGAAGTTTTTTAAAAATTTAAAAAAATACAAATATAATAATATGCTTATATATCAAACTGCCAGATCAAAAACTAATAATGATTTAGGCGAAATTAAAAAAAATATGGAATTTATAGAAAAATTTATTAAATAAGTGATTTTGATTTACCACCATCAAAAAATATAGTTGTTCCGTTTAAATATTTAATATCGTTTTCAATTAGAGATCTAACTAGTTTACCAATTTCATCTGGTTTGCCCAATCTTTGTAAAGGCAATTGTTTAACTAATGCCGGTATATCCTTATTTAATTTCCTCAATCTCTCTGTATCAATCGGCCCAGGTGCTATGTTGAGACATGTAATATTTCTTTTTGCAAATTCATATGAAATTCCTTTTAAAAGTGACCAAAACCCAACTCTTAAACTATTAGAAATTAATAATTTTGGATTTATTTCTCTTATATGAAATGATGAAATTAAAAATATATATCCATTATTATTTATCTTTAAATCTCTTAAAATTATTGAAAATGATAAAAATAATTGATTAAAATATTTTATCCATATTTTGTCAGTTATTTTTTTGAAATCCAATGCCTCAGGACCACCAGTATTTAAAACTAAGACGTCAGTATTTTTATGTTTTTTTACAAATTTTTTTACGTCTACTATATTGGAAGTATCAAGATTTTTTGAGGATAAAGCTATTGTTTTTTTAGATATTAAAGAAAGATTATTTGAAATTGATTTTCCTATACCTTTTGAACCAGCAAGTATTATACTTTTATTAATTTTTTTCTTCATTTGTTTTGATCTGGAATTGTGTTTTTTGCAGTAAATACATTTTTTCGACCTATTAATGTTTTAATTTCCACTATATCTTTTAACAATTTATCAAATTTTTTAAAGTCAAAAGAATGTTTTTCGTCGGGGTGAATTATTTTTTTATTACCTTTCAGGTAAACAAATATATCAATATTATCTATTGCATGAGCAACATAAATTGGCAAGCTGTTAGTATAATGGTGACCATATGCAAATTTATTTGGATATTTTCTTGTTAAAATAAAAAAGTTTCTTAAATTAAGCTCATTTTTTTCATAAGTTAATTGAGTATATATAAATTTAATCCTACTTTTCTGTTTATATTTTTTAATAATTTTTTTTAAATCGTTGAATTTAAGTAACCCACAAGAAATATAAACTTTAGCATTTGTCTCCTGAATAATCTTATTTATAAGTTTGTCGTCTTTAGCTGCGATACTTAAAATCTTATAATAACTAAAGTTAAATTTTTTAACTTTTTCAAATGTTTCTAATGATGAAAGTGAAATTCCACTATTTAAATTTTTTAATTTTGAATATTTTTTTGCAAAAGCACTATAAAACTTGTCTGGTAAAACTAGATGTTTCTTTTCCTTTCTTTCGTAAAATTGTGGTTCTCGAATTTGAAATGTCAAAACGTCAAATTTTAGTTTTTTATGGAAATCGATATACTTTTTGGCATAGATAGTGCTTCCATTGTGATTTAATCCAACCTCTCCAAAAATCATTAGATTATCGACCTTCCACCATCTGCTACAATTGTTGTTCCGGTTATGTAAGAGGATTCATTTGAACATAAAAAGAGTACAAGATTATTGTATTCATTTTTTTTTGCCATTCTGTTCATGGGTATAAGTTTTATTATTTTATTTACAAATGATTTATCAAAGTTTTGATTAATTCCACCTGGTGCTAATGCATTACATCTTACTTTCTTATCACCCCAATAACTAGCAGTATATTTTGTCAGACCAATAATTCCATGTTTAATTGCTGAGTATGTAACTGGTTTTGTAAAATTTAATTTTTTATAAATTTTTTGATTAGGTGCAATTATTCCAAGATCAGAGGAGATATTTAGTATTACACCACTATTTTTTTGGGCAGCCATTTGTCTGCCAAAAATTTTAGTACATATCATTGCACCAGTTAAACCAACATTTAATTCTTTATTCCATTTGATCAAATCAAAATTTTCAAAATTATTATTATTTTTTTTGTTTTTAGGCAGATGATCTATTGCAGCATTATTAATTAAAACATCAATAACTTTAAATTTCTTGATAATTTTATTAAAGACATTTTTTACTGAGTCCTCATTGCTAACATCACAATGATATTGGTAGGTTTTTTGATTTTTATATTTTTTTTTAACTAAATCTAAAATTATTATATTTGATTTTTTACTTTGAAATGCCTTCACAAATTGAGATCCCAAAAATCCACTACCACCTGTAATAATTACAGTTTTTTTTTTTAAATCATTAAACATTTAGTGTTTGAAACTCGTCATAAATTCTTATACTAAAAAAGTATTTTATATAATTTACTATACACCTATTAATCAATAAAATGAATAAAGTAATAGAAATATCCAAATTAAACAATTTAAGAAATCTATTAAAAAAAAATAATAAAAAAATTATCCTTTGTCATGGCGTATTTGATTTAGTTCACATAGGTCATTTAGATTATTTTAAATCCTCAAAAAAACATGGCGATGTTTTAATAGTATCAGTAACAAAAGATAAATTTGTAAATAAAGGTCCTAACAGGCCATATAACAAAGATAAAGATAGAGTGAAATTTTTATCGTCTTTGGAAATAGTTGATTATGTTATTTTAAATAATACTTCAACTGCTGTAAATATCATTAACAAATTAAAACCTGATATTTATTCAAAAGGCCCTGATTATAAAAATATTCATAAAGATATAACGGGAGAAATTAAAAATGAGATTAAAGCGATTAAAAAAGTGAATGGTAAAATTATATTTACCAATGACAAAACCTATAGCTCTAGTAAAATTTTAAATTCATTTTCTGAAAATCTTGATGAAAATCAAAAGAAATTTTTAAATACATTAAAACAAAAATTTAATATTTCTTATATCAATAGACAATTAGATAAGTTGAAATTATTGAAAGTATCTATTCTAGGTGAAATAATTTTAGATAAATATATATTTTGTGAGACAGTTGGAAAATCTGGAAAAGAACCACATTTAGTTTTAAAAGAATTAAGTGAAGAAAAATATTTAGGTGGATCAGGAGCAATCGCAAATAATGTAGCTTTATTTTCTCAAAATATAAATTTAATTTCTTATGTTGGAAAAAAAAATAGCCAAGTTAACTTCATTAAAAAGAAATTATCAAACAAAGTAAAAAGTTTTTTTATTGAAAAAAAAAATTCTCCAACAATAGAAAAAAAAAGGTACATAGATCTTATAAATAATTCAAAGATCTTAGGAGTATATAATATAAATGATGAAAACCTTTATATAAACGAAGAAAAAAAATTATTTGAATTAGTCAAAAATAAAATAAATAAATCAGATTTGATGATAACGTCAGATTATGGACACGGTTTAATTAATCCCAAAATAGCAGAATTAATAACAAACAAAAAAATTTATTTTGCACTTAATGCTCAGCTTAATGCATTTAATATTGGCTACCATTCTCTGGCTAAATATAACAATATTAATTTTTTAATTATTAATGAAGCAGAACTAAGACATGAATTAAGAGACAAATCATCCTCAGTAGACGTTTTAATTGAGAAACTTAATAAGATTTTAAAAATAGAAAATCTAGTTATTACAAGGGGTATAAATGGAGCAATATTTTATGTGAAAAAAGATAAAAGAAAAATTCATTGCCCTGCTTTTGCTCGAAATGTAATTGATAAAGTTGGTGCTGGAGATGCTATGCTTTCAGTAATGTCATTACTTAGTCGAGTTGGTTGTGATCCAATGGTTGCAATTTTCTTAGGATCCCTAGCAGCCGCACAAAATGTAGAAAAATTGAATAATTCCTCAATTTTAAACAAAAATAGGATAGTTCAATATGCTAATTATATGATGAAATAGAATATGAAAATTTTTTTAATTGGAGGAGCTGGGTACGTTGGTTCAGCACTTGTACCTAAATTATTGAATGAAGGATATGACGTTACAGTTTTTGATTTATTTATTTATGGTAAAGAAGTCTTGGATCAACATCCTAAACTAAATATAATCGAGGGAGATATAAGAGATATTAAGCTATTGGATAGTTGTATAAAAAATCATGATGCAATTATTCATCTTGCTTGTATTTCAAACGATCCTAGTTTTGAATTAAATCCTGCGTTAGGTAAAACTATTAATTTAGACTGTTTTAGACCCTTAGTTGAGGCTGCTGTTAGGAATAATGTATCTAGATTTATATATGCATCCTCTTCTTCGGTGTATGGAATAAAGAAAGAAAAAAATGTTGATGAGAATTTAAAATTAGAACCTCTAACAGACTACTCAAAATTTAAAGTCGAATGTGAAAAAATTTTAAGCGAATATACAAGCGATAAATTTGAAACTATAATAATTAGACCTGCCACTGTTTGCGGATATGCTCGAAGGCAAAGATTAGATGTTGTAGTGAATATTCTAACAAACTTAGCTTACCATAAAAGAAAAATTACTGTATATGGTGGCGACCAATTAAGACCAAATATTCATATAAAAGACATGGTAAATGTTTATTTAAAAATGCTCGCAGCAGATAAAAAAGTTGTAAATGGAGAAGTTTTTAATGCTGGATATGACAATTTTACAATCTATGAAATTGCAAATTCAGTTAAAGAAATCATTGGGAATGATGTTGTATTAGAGAAAGTGGAAACCGATGACAATAGGTCATATCATGTTTCCTCAAAAAAAATGAGAGATATACTAAATTTTGAGGCTAAATTTACAATACAAGATGCAATTAAGGATTTAAAAGATGCATTTGATCAAAAAAAATTAATCAACTCATTGGTGGATTCCAAATACTTTAATATTAAAAAAATGCAGGAGATAAATTTAAAATAAATGAGAGTAAGATATTCATATTTAAGACAGCAATTTAGTAATGCACCAGAACTCTGGAGTAACTTAAAAAAATTTGTAAAAACTGGCGATTTTACCTTAGGTAAACCTCTCGAAAAATTTGAAAAAAGTTTTGCTAAATTGATAGGAACTAAATATGCAATTGGAGTAAATTCTGGTACAGACGCGATAAAACTAAGCTTAAAAGTAATTGGTATTAAACCTGGAGATGAAATTATTACATCCGCAAATACATTTGTAGCTACAGTTGGGGCAATTTGTGAGCTAGGTGCTAAGCCAATATTTGTAGACTGTGATGATAGTTTTTGCATGAATGTTGATTTAGTAGAAAAAAAAATAACAAAAAAAACTAAAGCTATAGTCCCTGTTCATTTTACTGGCTACATGACAGATATGATGAAATTAAATAAAATTGCTAAAAAATATAATATTCCAATAGTTGAAGATGCGTGCCAATCTATACTTGCATCTATAAATAAAAAAAATGCTGGTACATGGTCTGAATTTGGAGCTTTCTCTCTTCATCCTCTGAAAAATATAAATGTTTGGTCGGATGGTGGTATAATTGTAACAAGTAATAAAAAATATTATGAACATTTAAAATTACTCAGAAATCATGGTCTTGTAGATAGAGATAATGTAAAGATTTGTGGTTATAATTCTAGATTAGATACTTTTCAAGCTGTGGTGGGCAATTGGTTAATACCAAAAGCCAAAAAAATCGCAAATCAGAGAATAAAAAACGCACATTTTTATGACAACAATTTTTCAAAAATAAAGGAAATTACAATTCCACCAAGATTGAATAATTTTAAGATAGTTTATCATTTGTATATCATTTTCGCCAAAAACAGAGACCAACTTTTAAAATATTGTATTAAAAAAGGTATAGAAGCAAAAATACATTATCCAATACCTATTTATAGACAACCAGCAATGAAATTTTTAAAACATAAAAAGGGAGATTTTCCAGTTACAGATAGACATGCAAAATCTATTATAAGTTTTCCGTGTGATCAACATATTTCAATTAAAGAACAGAAATATATAATTTCAGTTGTGAATGAATTTTATAAAAATAAAAAATGAAAATTCCATATGTAAATTTAGTCGATCAATACGAAAAAGAAAAAAAAGATTTAATCAAAATTTTTGATGGTGTTTTAAAATCTGGAAATTATGTTGGTGGAAATTTCGTGAAAAAATTCGAAAATTCTTTGGCAAAATATTGTGGCTCAAAGTATTGCGTAAGTTTTAATAGTGGGACTGATGCTTTAACCATAGCACTTTATCTGCTTGGCGTTAGAAAAGGTGATGAGGTAATTACAACGCCAAATTCTTTTATAGCCTCTACATCTGTAATTATACATTTAGGAGCAAAACCAATTTTCGTTGATGTATTAGATGATCAAAATATAAATCCAGAGTTAATTATAAAAAAAATTTCATCTAAAACAAAAGTAATAATGCCGGTTCATCTTACTGGTAGAGTGTGTCAAATGGATAAAATTCTTAAAATTGCTAAAAAAAAAATATTAAAATTATAGAGGACTCTGCCCAGGCAATTGGTTCAAAATATAATAATAAATTCTCAGGAACTTTTGGTGACATTGGATGTTTTTCCGCTCATCCTTTAAAAAATTTGAATGCTGTTGGTGATGCAGGTTATTTTATTACAAACTCTAAAAGTATATCTGATTTTGCTAAAGATTTAAGAAATCATGGAATGACAAATAGAAACATAGTAAAAAATTTTGGATATGTCTCTAGGATGGATAATTTGCAAGCAGCCATCTTAAATTATAGATTAAAGAAATTACCTAATGTAATAAGTGCTAGACGAAAGAATGCTGATCTGTATTTTAAATTTATAAATCAAAAAAAAGTTTTTATTCCTGAAGAAAAAAAACAAGAATATAACACTTATCATACTTTTGTAATTCAAGTTAAAAGAAGAGATCAATTGAAAAAATACTTGAAAAAATACAACATAGATACTTCAATACATTATCCAATACCTATCCACCTTCAGCCTGCAGCAAAAAAATTAGGTTATAAAAAAGGTGATTTTAAAAATGCAGAGAAACAATCAAAAAAAATATTGACCCTACCAGTGAATCAATATTTAAAAGAAAAAGAGATTAGATTTATTTCAGAGAAAATTAATCAATTTTATAATTAATGATTAAAAAATATAAAAAACTCTTTTATGAAATGCTTAGAATTAGAAAAGTAGAAGAGAGTATTTCTAAAAATTATTCTGAATGGAAAATGAGATGCCCTGTTCATCTATCAATAGGACAAGAAGCACCTGCAGTTGGTGTCATTACAAATCTTTCAAAACAAGATAAAATTGTTACTGCACATAGATCTCATGCTCATTACCTTGCTAAAGGGGGCAATTTAAAAGCAATGATAGCAGAATTATATGGAAAAGAAACGGGATGCGCTAAAGGCAAAGGCGGTTCTATGCATTTAATTGATTTAAAAGCTGGAGTTACTGCTGCGGTACCTATTGTTGGTAGTACAATACCAATTGGAGTTGGTCTTTCTTGGAGTATGAAACTAAGAAAAAAAAAAAATATTGTTGCAATTTTTTTTGGAGATGGTGCTACAGAAGAGGGTGTCTTTCAAGAAAGCTTAGATTTTTCATCTTTGCATAATTTACCTGTATTATTCGTATGTGAAAATAATGAGTACTCAGTTTACTCTCATAGAAGTAAAAGACAATCAAGGAAAAGAAATATTTTAAAAATTGCAAAAGCAATTGGTATCGACGGTACAAAAATTCCTGGAAATGATGTTATAAAAATTTTTAATTCAACTAAGAAAATAGTAAAACAAATAAAAAAAAATTCAAAACCTCACTTAATTTTGATTGATACTTTTAGACATTTAGAGCATTGTGGTCCAAACAATGATGATCATCTTGGTTACCGATCAAAAAATTATATTAATAAATGGTTACAGAAAGACCCATTAAATAAAATTCAAAAAGATATTATTAATTTTAAATATCTAAAAAAAAATGATTTAGAAAATATTGATAAAAAAATAAATAAAGAGATATTGTCAGCATTCAAATTTGCAGAAGATTCAAAATTTCCTACAAAAAAACTTCTATTTGAGGATATATATGCAAAATAAAAAAAAAAAGAATTATAACTTTTGCCGAGGCAATAAATGAGGCTCTAAAACAATATATGCTTAAAGATAAAAGCGTAATTGTTATGGGTCTTGGTGTCGATGATCCCGGAGGAGTATTTGGTACGACAAAAAAACTAAATATTAAATTCCCAAAAGACAGAATTTTTGATTTACCTACTTCAGAGAATTCATTTACAGGATTTGCAATTGGATTAGCATTAGGTGGAAAAAAACCAATAATTACTCACCAACGAGTTGAATTTTCAATGTTATCAATGGAGCAAATAATCAACCAGGCTGCTAAATGGTTTTATATGAGTGGTGGTAAGGCGTCTGTTCCTTTGGTAATTAGATTAATAATTGGAAGAGGTTGGGGACAGGGCCCGCAACATTCTCAGTCTTTAGAAGTACTTTTTTCGCATATTCCAGGTTTAAAAGTTGTGTGTCCATCAACACCATTCGAGGCAAAAGGCATGCTGATACAGTCTATTGAGGATAAAAATCCAGTAATTTTTTTTGAACATAGATGGCTTCATATGACTAAAGGCAATGTACCAAAAAAATTTTATAAAATTCCCCTTGGGAAAACAAAAGTAATGAAAACTGGAGAAGACGTTACAATAATTTCTTTTTCTTACATGATAGTGGAATGTTTGAGAGTACATAAAATTTTAAAAGAAAATAATATACAATCTGAAATAATAAATATTAGATCTTTAAATCCAATGGATATGACAAAAATATTAAATTCAGTAAAAAAAACGAAAAGAGTGCTGCTAGTAGATAATGGTTGGAAAAATTATGGAATAGGAGCTGAAATAATAGCTTCAATAAATGAAAAATTAGGTAAGGATATTAAGTTAGTTTGTAAAAGAATAGGTGTAACGCAGACACCAATTCCAAGTACTAGAAGCTTAGCTAAGTATTCTTACCCAAACACAGAGATAATAATCAAAAATATTGAGAAATTATTAGGAAAAAGCATAAAAATCAGTAAGAAATTTCAATCAAACGTGCCAATAGATCAACCTGATAGAACATTTCTTGGACCTTTTTAGCTTAGGAGATATTAAAATTTAAAAAAATATAATATTATAGGCGAAATATGAACTTAATTAATAAAGAAAACTCAGTCGCAAAAACACCAGTCACGGATAATGAGTGGCAAAATAAATCTGATACAGAAAGAGTGAGATTAATTCAAAATTTTCTTTCACAAGAAACGGAATATAAAGAATATGAAGTAATTAATGCTGAAAAAGATGGACAGATTATTTTAAAAATAGAAAAAAGTATACCTGCTAATAGTAGAGGTGTATTACTTTTAGATTTAGAAGAAGAATTAAAAAAAAAAATTGATAGAGGCTTAACAATATGGCTTGAGCCAGTTGGAGACAAAAGTAAATTGAGAAATTTGAGAGGTATTACAATTAAAGCTGTTTAAATATGGAGAAAAAACTATTTGATAATAACGCAGTTGATACTAAAGAGGGTAAATTAATATTAGACTCCCATAAGCTATCATATCATTATGATAGAGTAGAAGAGTGGGAAAATAATAAAAGAGTTGCTCCAATTAGTGTTGATATGGCCTTAACAAGAGCTTGCGGTGCTATGTGCTCATTTTGTTATGCAATGGTGCAAGAACCACAAGAAAGATCAACTATTAAAGTAAAAGAAGCTTTAGATTTGGTTGATGATTTTGCAGAAGTAGGTGTTAAAGGTGTTTCATTAATTTCAGATGGTGAAAGCACTTTATCAAAAGCATATGTTCCATTTATTCAGCATGCTGCAAAAGCTGGCATAGATGTTGGGAATGCAACAAATGGCTGGGAATGGGCGCCAGAGAAAATAGACCAAGTTTTGGAACATCTTACTTGGGTTAGATTTACATGTGCTGCAGGAACTCCAGAAGGGTATGCTAGAATTATGTTTAAAAATAAAGAACATACTCACGTATTTGATCGAGCCATGAAACATATAAAATATGCAGTTGATTTAAAGAAGAAAAAAAAATTAAAAGTCACATTGGGTATACAAATGGTATTAATGCCAGAGTTCAAGGAGGAAATATTACCATTTGCTAAACTAGCTGTAGATTTAGGTGTTGATTATGGCGTGATTAAACATTGCTCTGATGACGAATTTGGTACACTTGGAGTTGATTATTCAAGATATGAAGAAATGTATAATCTTTTAGAACAAGCTGAGAATTTAGGAAATGATGACACTAAAATAATAGTAAAGTGGGATAAAATTAAAAATAAAGGTAAACCCACTTATAATAGGTTTTATGGTCCACAATTTCTTTTACAGATTAGTGGAAGTGGGTTAGTTGCTCCTTCAGGAATGTTTTTTAATGCCAGATATTCAAAATTTCATATAGGAAATTTTGTTGATGAAAGATTTAAAGATATATTTAAATCTGAAAGATATTGGAAAATTATGGATTATTTAGCTTCCCCAAGTTTTGACGCTCAAACTATGATGGGAACACTGCCTATACAACATTATGTTAGTGAAGCTTTAGATAATCATGTGAAGGGCATATCCAGAATACCAAGAAAAATAGATGATAAACCTTTACATGTTAATTTTTTGTGAAGTTTAAAAATTTAATTTTCTTGTAAATAATTAAATTAACTATTCATTTATATAGGTGATGAAAAAAAAAAATAAGAAAATCGCTTTTATTTTAAACACATATGCAGAACATTCTCTTATAGATCGTAAGTTTAACAAATTCTCTAAAATTTATATTTTTAACAATTACTTACTAAGTGAAAATATTCATAAAAAAGAAATTTATCATGATTTTTATGATAAGTATAAAAATTATGAAAAAATTAACCAAAAAAAAAATTATTTATGTAAAAATTGGTTTAAGTCGCATGATTTTTATAAAAAAAATAGCAAAATAAACCTAGTTGGTAATTTATTATTTTCAAGATTACACTCTGATTTTACTAACAAATTAAGAATTTTTTTGTCTTTAAAGAAAATTTCTAAATCTCATAAGCATATTTATTTTTCAAGTAAATTACCTGTAAAATTTAAGGAAATTCAAAAAAATTTTAATAATTGTAAGGAATTTAATTCTTCAATAATTTCACCAAGTTTCTTAAACTCTATTGTGGAAAGGAGCACGTACAGATGGTCGCCAATTATAAACAAATTATCAAAATCAGCTAGATTAGTTCAATCAATTATCCCTAAAAAAAAAATCGAAAATAAAACCTTAGTTTTTTCGTCTCCTTATGTTGATAATTTTTTGAAAAAAAAAAATGATTTAATTTTTTTAAATAGAATCAATCCTTACACAGGTTATTATTTTAATAAAAATGTAAAAAAAAATTTTTTTTTTAAAAAAAAAATTATTAATAAAAATGAATTAATAGAAATAACAACTAATTTTATAAAAAAAGAAAAAGTAAATATTGATAAAAAAATCGTTAATATTTTTTGTAACTGTGTTGTTGAAAATTATTATAAAGGAATAAATTATTTTAATTGGAGTTATGATGTTTATGAAGAATTAATAAATTATTATAAGCCAAAAAAAATTATTTTACCAAGTATTATATCATTTGATTATTTGCTAATTAATTTTCTAGCAAAAAAAAATAACATAAAAACCTTTGTTTGTTTAGATGGAATTGAAACAGTATTTAATCCATTGAATATCTTATTTGAAAATAATAAGTTTATTTATGATAAACTTATTTGTTATGGGGAGGCAGATTATAAATTAAATCTGAAACACAATATATCAAAAAAGCAATTAATACTTGGTAAATTTCCTTTTAAAATAAATAAGCTTAATTCAAATAAAAATTTTGATTTTATTATTATGGCCTTTCAGCCTAGAACATATAATTTAGAGTCTAGATGGGATAAAAGATATCTAAACTCAATTCAAGTAATAAAACTTTTGAATAATTTGGGATATAAAAATATTGCGATTAAAATTAA
>MDTG01162827.1_pt1 | contig 19869 bp, 22 predicted proteins | sample 811421 | NCBI WGS metagenome assembly MDTG01 (sample SAMN05326645, study PRJNA326480) | marine metagenome | isolation source: seawater | place: Pacific Ocean: South East | collected 2011
CTGTTAACAGATCTACTAATTTAGCGTAATCTGGTTTCTGTTTTCTTTTCATAATTCCTGGATATTTTTTAAATTGCCTTCTTACTTCAACAACTACAGCACCACCTGCTCTTCCAACTGCTTGCATACCCATTGAACCAAATAAATATGGTAGCATGCCACCAATTAACAATCCGACAACTACATATGGATTTGATAAATCAAATGTAACAACAATGCCCTCGAGTTTTGAGCCAGCCATTTTAGAAAAATGTTTTATATCCTCTGTATATGCTGCAAATAAGACAAGAGCACCTAAGCCTGCTGATCCAATAGCATAACCCTTTGTAACCGCTTTAGTAGTATTGCCAACAGCATCAAGTGCATCTGTAGTTTTTCTTACATTTTTTGGTAACTTAGACATTTCTGCTATACCACCAGCGTTATCAGTTACTGGTCCATAAGCATCTAATGCTACAACCATGCCCGCAAGTGCTAACATTGTAGTGACTGCAATTGCTATACCATATAGGCCTGCAATATGATTAGTTGTTAATATTCCTGCAACAATTATTAAAGCTGGGACAGCAGTAGCTTCTAATGAGATTGCTAATCCCTGAATAACATTTGTGCCGTGACCTGTTGTGGAAGACCCAGCTACACTGCGGACAGGTCTGTAGTTTGTACCCGTATAATATTCAGTTACCCATATTAATAATCCAGTAATTATTAGACCAATAATTCCACAATAGTATAAATTAATACCTGTAAATGATTTGTTTTTAAGTTCATAAACCTTATCAAAACCTAAAACATAGTCTGTTACTGGATATAAAATTACCAACGATGCTACAGCAGATACTACAAAACCTTTATATAAAGCATTCATTACATTTTTGCTATTACCAAGTCTTACAAAAAAAGTTCCAACAATCGATGTTAAAATACAAGCGCCACCAATTGTTAAAGGATAAATCATCATAAACATATCACCAGGAAAGAAAATTGAGGACAAAACCATTGTGGCTACAATCGTTACTGCATAAGTCTCAAATAAGTCCGCGGCCATACCGGCGCAATCTCCAACATTATCTCCTACATTATCTGCTATCACGGCTGGATTTCTTGGATCATCCTCTGGAATACCAGCTTCAACTTTACCAACTAAATCAGCACCAACATCAGCACCTTTGGTAAATATACCGCCACCTAATCTTGCAAATATAGATATTAGAGAAGCTCCAAAACCTAAGGCTACGAGCGCGTTTACAATTTCTCTTTCATCGATATCAAATTTTAATAATAAATAATAGTATACAGAAATCGATAATAAGGCTAAACCCGCAACTAACATACCAGTTACAGCACCTGATTTAAATGCCACAGCTAGACCTTTTGCTAAACCTTTTCTAGATGCCTCAGCAGTTCTTACATTAGCTTCTACTGAAACTAACATTCCCACATATCCAGCTATTCCAGATAATGTCGCTCCAATTAAATAACCTAAACCGACTAAATAACTAAATGAGAAACTTACTATTATTAAAACCACAAGACCAACTATTGCAATAGTTTTATATTGTCTGTTTAAGTAAGCTTTTGCACCAATTTGAATTGCTGATGCAATTTCTTGCATTTTCGTGTTACCTGCACTTGAGGCTAAAATACTTTTTCCAGTTAAATAACCATAGATGATTGAAACTAAACCAGCTAAAATAGTATAAATAAGTATAGTTTCTATATTATTAGTCATTATATAATGTTTTAATTATTTTCAAAAATCGCACAATACAAAAAAGATCATAAAAGGCAATATAATATTATTTAAATTTATGCTCATAGCCATGCTTTTTGGGTATGTTGGACACGTTACCCTTGTTTAATAGGTTAAATTTGATTTTTTTTTTACGTATAACTTTGCCAATAATAGTAACTTTAGTTTTTGTTTTTTTTGAAATTCTGAAAATTTTATTGCGTTTAGATACAGGTGCAGTAAATAATATTTGATAATCTTCGCCATCAAAAATATACTTTTTTCTTGTTTTAGTAAATTGTAAAAAATTACACATTTTTTTTGAAAGTGGAATTTTATCTAAATTAATTTCTAAAGAAAAGTTTTGATTATTAGTCATTTTGTCTAAATCAATTAAAATTCCATCTGAAATATCAATTGAGGTATTTGCAAAACTATATAAATACTTGGAAAATTCTAAGTTAATTTCAGGTAAATAAAATTTATTAATAAAATAATCTTTTATTTTTTTTGGAATTTTTTTTTTTGTTTTTAACAAATTTAATCCCAGAGAGCTGTCTCCAATATTACCTGTTACGTATATATCATCATTTAATTTAGCATTATTTCTTTTAACGATCTTAGTTGAATATCCAAGAGTAACAGCTGTGAAGGAGTTTTTTTTTGAATAAACTGTATCTCCACCGGAGAGTTTTATAGAAAATTTTCTTTGCTCATTTTTCATTGACTTTAAAATTTTGCTTAAATTTTTTTTATTAAATGAATTTAAATTTCCACTTCCTGAGATAAAATAAAAAATTGGAGCTACACCTTTACAAACTAAATCAGAAATAGATGCTCTAATTACTTTTTTTATAATTAATTCAGGATTTTTAAAATTAGGAAAATGAATATTTTCAACGTATGTATCAACTGAGACGACTACTCTATTTTTTTTGTCAAAAAAAACGTCATCGTTAAGATTTAATGCTGAAGGATTATTATTTGTTAATTTGCTAAAATAATTTTTAATTATTTGATGTTCATTCATTATCTGATCTTATTTTTTTTGCTATTTTCTGTAATAAAGCGTTTAAATATTTTGTCATAGAAATCTCTATAAAAAAATTTGAGGCGTCAAGATATTCCTTTATAATAATTTTTGATGGAATATTTGGTTTATATAAGAATTCATATATAGCGCTTTTAACAATTATAATAAAAATTTTATCTGTTTTTTTTAAATTTAAATCATTTTTTAAATATTTGAGTATTTCTTCAAGTATTATTTCATCCCTTTCAATAGTTCCATTTACTATATCTTTGATATATTTTTTAAATCTATGTTTTGGAAATTTAAGATTTTGATCTTTATTAAAATACTTTCCATACAACATTTGAATTATTATTACCCTTGGATTATTTTTAGGGCTATAAATAGTTTTCATATTTATGGTCTTTATTGAAATAAAATGCTGTTCACTGCAACCGCAGCATCTTTTCCCTTGTTTAATCTTAAAATAGCTTGTCTATAGTTAAAGCACGTAAGAATACAATTACCAATGGGTTTTTTTGAGTAAATGCTTATATTCATTATACCATCAATTGTTGATCTTGAAATAAAATCAAAATGGGCTGTCTTACCTCTAATAACACAACCGATAGCTATGAAACCATCATATTTTTTGAGATTTTTTGAAATAGTAACTGGTATTTCAAATACACCAGGTACTTTTACCACCTTAAAAGTAATTCTTTTATCTAAATTTTTCTTTGCACTATTAAGCAATGACTCAGATATATTCTTATAATAATCAGAAACTACAATCAAAATTTTCTTTTTCATTTAATTATTTCTTGTTTAATTATTTTGATATCAAAACCTTCTAATCCAATTACCTTTTTTGGAGATCTTGTAACTAAAATCATATTTTTTATTTTTAAAGATTTAATAATCTGTGCACCTATACCATAGTTTCTAATTAATTGATCTGAACTTTTTTTCTTGTTCTCATTTTTTAATCCTTTAAGTGTAGCTGAAACAGACTTAAAATTAGTATCTCTTATAAACACTAAAACGCAATTATTAAAATTTTGAAAATACTTTAATGTTTTATTAAAAGAGTCGGGTAACTTTATACCCATCAAATAATTTTCAACTATATTAGAAGATATAACTCTTACCCTAATATTTTTTTTGGAATTTATTTTACCTTTTATTAAGGCAAAATTTTCAGAACCATCTAACAGATTTTCAAAAACTTTTATAGAATATTTTTGTTTATTAATAATTATATTATCTTTTTTTTTCAGTTTGATAAGTTTTTCATTTTTAAGTCTGTAGGAAATTAAATCTTCAATTTTCCCTATTTTTAATTTATGCTTATTTGCAAAATCAAAAAGTTCTTTCCCTTTTGTCATAACACCCTTATCATTCATTATTTCACATATCACAGCCGACGGATTTTTATTAGCAAGTTTAGATATATCTACAGAGGCTTCAGTGTGTCCAGCTCTAACGAGAACTCCACCTTCTTTAGAAATAATTGGAAAAATATGTCCAGGTGAAACAATTTCGTCTTTCTTAACTTTATTTTTAATAGCAGTTTTAATTGTTGTAGAGCGATCTTTAGCTGAAATACCAGTGGTTACACCTTTTCTAGCTTCTATAGATACGGTAAAAGCAGTTTGGTTTCTTGAATTATTAATAGGCGACATAAGCGATAAATTTAGTTTTTTTGCCTGCTTGTCACTTATTGCTAAACATATTAGACCCCTTCCATATCTTGCCATAAAATTTATTTTATTTGAGGAAATATTTGATGCAGGAACCACTAAGTCGCCTTCGTTTTCACGATTTTCATCATCTACCAATATGTACATATCACCTTTTTTAGCAACACGAATAATCTTTTCGATTGGTGTAAAGTTACTTTTTTCCATGATGCTTTTTAATATATTTTGATAAAATATCTATCTCAACATTTACTATACTTCCTTTTTTTAAATGTGTTAAATTTGTTAACTTAAGGCTATGAGGAATAACCCAAATTTGAAAACTATTTTTTAAAAGTTTGGATATAGTTAATGATACGCCATTTATCAAAATTGATGCTTTAGGTATTAGATAACTTATAAATTGTTTTGCTATAATGAATTCATAAACAATTGACTTTCCTTTTTTTGTGATTTTTTTAACATTTGAAGTGCAGTCTACATGTCCCTGGCAAATATGACCTGAGATTCTTTGTCCGTGTTTTAAAGGTAATTCTAAGTTAATTTTATCACCAATCCTAATATTTTTAAATTTTGATCTATTTATAGTTTCTTTAGACAAATAAAATTCCATCAATCTATTTTTATATGTAATCATTGTGAGGCAAACACCATCACAACAGACAGATATGCCTATATCTTTATTCCTAACACTTAAATTACTTTTTACAAAAATATTAATACCTTTTTGATTTTTTTTTAATTTTTGTATTACGCCCTGATTAAAAATAATTCCATTAAACATAGTTAAAATAATTTATAATTTTTTCACCATTCAAATTTGTGTTTATAGTTTTTTTAAATTTAAAATTTTTATTAAGAGATTTTAATATTTTGTTTATATTAATTTGTCCATTTTTATTTAGATTTTTGTTGCTTTTAAATAAAAAAAACTGATTGACTCTTTTATTTTTTATTAAACTAGAGGTCAGTATTTTACCTCCCTCAATTAAAACATAGTTAATTTTTAAGTTATACAACTTTATTAAAATTTTAGAGAAGTCTAAATTTCCTTGATTATCTAGACTGCATTTGAAAAATTTTATTTTTTTATTTTTTAGAAAGCTTATTTTCTTTTTTTTAAAGATATTATAAAAGAAAATAATATTTTTAGTATTTTGTTTAAATATTTTTAAATTTTTTTTGAAACTTAAATTTTTATCTAATATTATTTTTACAGGTGAAAATCTTTGCAATCCATTAATTCTACAACTTAATAAAGGGTTGTCTTTATTTAATGTTTTAGACGAAACTATAATTCCTTGATTTTTATATCTTAAAATATGTGAAACATTTCTCGATAACTCATTTGTTATATGTTTGTTTTTTTTAGAGTAAATAAAATTATCTTTTGAACATCCAATTTTTGCTGTTACAAAAGGTTTTTTATTTTTTCGAATATAAAAATAACTATTATAAAATTTATCTATATTATTTAATTTAACTTGTTTAATTTTAATGTTTTTTTGTTTTAAGACTGCTCTTAATTTGTTAGCAGTTCGCGGATCAATATCATTGCTTGAGAAAACTATTTTTGTAATTTTTTTTTCTATTATAAGTTTTGTGCATGGTGGTGTTTGTCCATAATGAGTACAAGGCTCTAAAGTTACATATAATGTTGAATTCTTAAGATCTTTTGGACTAGCAAGTTTAATTGCATTATTTTCTGCATGTGGTCTTCCATTTATTGAAGTTTTACCTAAAGAAATAATTTTGTTTTTATTAACAATTATGCATCCTACGGATGGATTATCGCCTGTTAAACCTTCGTTTTGTTTTGCGAGGTTTAATGCTAAATTTAAATAAAATTTATCTTTTTTTGAAGACATCTATTTTGTCTACAAATTGAACGAAATCTTTTTCTTCTCTGAAATTTCTATAAACAGAAGCAAACCTAACGTAAGCGACAGGATCGAGTTCTTTTAGACCGTCCATAACCATAGTTCCTATTGTATTTGAGGATATTTCACTTTGTCCTATCTCCTCTAAAGAATTTGAAATTTTGGAAATAAATTTTTCCACTGTGTCAGTGTCTAACGGTCTTTTCTTTAAAGCTATGTAAATTGATTTTGCTAGTTTGTCTCTGTCAAAAGGAGACTTTCTTCCATTTTTTTTTATAACAAAAAGTTCTCTTATTTGAATTCTTTCAAATGTAGTAAATCTCCCACCACACGTAGTGCAAAGCCTCCTTCTTCTTATTGCAGTACCATCTTCTGTTGGTCTCGAGTCAACGACTGATGTTTCGCCTTTTTTTTCACAGGGACAAATCATTTTTTATTTTAAATTTTTATAAATTGGGAATTTTGAACATAGATCAATTACTTCATTTCTTACTTCATTCTCAATTTTACTGTTATCATCTGGATTGGATGATAATCCTTTTAATACTTTGGTGATTAAATTACCAACTAATTTAAATTCCTCTAATCCAAACCCTCTCGTTGTAGCAGCTTGAGTTCCTAATCTTATACCTGAAGTTACCATAGGACTCTCAGTATCGAATGGTATACCATTTTTATTGCATGTAATATTTGATCTTCCTAGACTATCTGCAGCCATATTACCTTTTACATTATAAGGCCTAAGATCGACTAACATTAAGTGAGTGTCTGTCCCTCCAGAATAAATTTTAAATCCATTATTTTTCAATGTCTCAGCTAAAATTTTAGCATTAGATAGAACATTAGAAATATAATTCCTAAAATCTGGTTTTAGTGCCTCTAGAAATCCAACAGCTTTTGCAGCTATTACATGCATGAGTGGACCGCCTTGATATCCTGGGAATACAGCAGAATTGAATTTCTTTGCTAAGTCTTCTCTGTTAGTTAAAATAATACCACCTCTTGCACTTCTAAAAACTTTATGAGTTGTAGAAGTTACTACATCTGCATAATCAACTGGATTTGGGTATCCTTTACCAGCTACTAAACCAGAGAAATGGGCCATATCAACCATTAAATAAGCGCTAACTTTTTTCGCAATATCTTTAAATTTTTGAAAGTCAATAATTCTAGAATAAGCACTGCCACCAGCTATGATTATCTTAGGTTTATGTTCTAAAGCCTTTTTTTCAATATCAGAATAATCTAATAACTCAGTTTTTTTGTCCACCTCATAACTAATAGCATTAAACCATTTACCAGAAACAGATGCTTTAGAACCGTGTGTCAAATGTCCACCAGAATTTAAACTCATACCTAGTATAGTGTCTCCAGGTTTAATCAAAGCTAAGAAGACAGCACCATTAGCTTGAGCACCGGAGTGTGGTTGTACATTTGCAAATTTACAGCTAAATAATTTCTTAACTCTTTCAATCGCTAAATTTTCAGCTTCATCAACGTATTCACAACCATTATAGTATCTTTTCCCAGGATATCCCTCTGCATATTTATTTGTTAAAACAGATCCTTGTGCTTGTAATAACGCGTTCGAAACTATGTTTTCTGAAGCAATTAATTCAATATGTTGCTGCTGTCTTAAAAGTTCATCATTTATTGCTTTATAAATTTCAGGGTCAGTATTTGATAAATTGTTTTCAAAAAAATTTTGAAAATCTGAATTTAAATATTTTTTTTCACTCGACATTTTTATATTTTTTTTACCCTAGTTATGTGTCTACCACCTTCGAATTTAGTTTTCAAAAAAATATTAATCAATTTTTTGGCCATATTTCTGCTTGTTAGCCTTGATCCAACTGTAATAATATTAGCATTATTGTGTAATCTAGATAATTTGGTATTTTTAGCACTATAGCATAATGCAGCACGTACATTTTTTACTTTATTAGCTGAAATTGCCATACCCATACCTGATCCGCAAATAAGTATACCAATATTATATTTATTTTTTTTTACATAATTAGCAAGTTTTTTTGCATAGTCAGGGTAATCAACTGTGTCAGCATTAAAAGGACCAAGATCTAAAATTTTTTTATTTTTATTTTTTAAATATTTATATATATCATTTTTTAATTTAAAACCTGCATGATCCGATGAAATAAAAATTTTCAATTTAATTAAATTTGTAATCTAGTACGCATGCAACTAGATGAATTCTATTTTCTTCACCTCCATTAAATGCATTGTGATATTTAGTGTTATTTGTAATCCATACCGAACCATCAGCAGGTAAATGTTTTGCTACGTTATCAATTACCATTATAGAGCCTGGGTTTGTAATAATTGGAATATGCAACCTTGGCTCTGGATCTCTGTGCCAACTTAAAGTAGATCTAGGTTCCTTTAATAAAATTCTAACACGGCCTAATTTATATTTTGAGCTTAAAACATCAAACACATGTTTAAAATATGTTTCCTTGTATTCATCTATAAATTCTGAATATAAAGCCTCGTTTATAAGTTCATCTCTTCTTACTTCTTTTCCTGATTGATCTGGTTTTGTCCAAAAGACGCCCCTTGCTTTATTTCCTTTAATTGAATTTGGATCACCCGGAATTCTTGTCAATGAAATTGCACCAAAATTGCTTACACCTTTTACACCAACAAATTTCTTGATTTTTAATATATCTTGATATGAAGACCTTAGTTTATTGATGTCAAATTTAACATCTTGTTTTTTAAAATCATTGAAACTTAATGACATAATTAAAGTATTAATTTATTAATAACTTATAGACTAAATTTATATATATTACTATTGTCGCATTTTAAAAAATTAAATTATGATTATTACTGGAAAATACCCTAATTTAAGAATGAGACGATCAAGAATGCAAAATTGGTCTAGAAGACTTGTTAGAGAGAATAATTTGACTAATAACGATTTTGTTTTACCTATCTTTCTAACAGAGGGAAATAACAAAATAGTTAAAATTAAATCATTGCCAGAAGTTTACAGATATAGTGTTGATAATTTATCTAAAATTATCGATAAGGCACTAAAAAATAAATTACCGATGGTAGCTTTTTTTCCAAACACAAATCCAAATAAAAAAGATGATATCGGTATGGAGGCGTTAAATGAAAATAATTTAGTATCCAAAGCTATTCAATTAGTAAAAAAGAAATATAAAAACAAAATTGGTATAATGTGCGATGTAGCATTAGACCCTTATACAACTCATGGACATGACGGAATTTTAAAAAAAAAAGAAATTTTAAATGATGAAACAATAAATGTTTTAGTAAAGCAATCTTTGCTACAAGCAGAAATGGGTTGTGATGTTATTTCGCCTTCAGATATGATGGATGGTAGAATTGGTGAAATAAGAAAAGCACTTGATAAAAAAAATTATAAGAATGTTCAAATTTTATCATATGCTGTAAAATATTCATCGTCATTTTATGGTCCATTCAGGGACGCAGTTGGATCAAAAAATTTCCTAAAAAGTGATAAAAAAACATATCAAATGGATTCTGCAAACAAAGAAGAGGCTATTAGAGAAGTTGCCCTTGATATTAAAGAGGGTGCTGATATGGTTATGGTTAAACCAGGGCTACCCTACTTAGACATAATTAAAAATGTAAAAGATAATTTTAAAATACCAGTATTAGCCTATCAGGTATCAGGTGAATACTCTATGCTATGCTATGCTATAAACAGGAAAATTTTAAATCAAAAGGCTGTTTACGAAACTTTAGTCTCTTTCAAAAGAGCTGGAGCAAATGCTATAATAAGTTATTACGCGGACAGACTAGACAAAATTTTAAATTGTTAATTATTTAAAAAAATTTATAAAGTTCTCTCTAGATAAAGGAATAGTTAGGTTATTCGGCGAAAATATGTTAGTTTTCATATATTCTGAAATTAAAGACAAAGAATTATATATATCAAGGGAATTTACGTTTTTTTCAAGATTGTTTATTAAAAAATTTGGCACTGAAAGTTTAGAATTGTTTTTTAATACATAATAAAAATTTTTACCATTAGAAATTTCACTTTTAGAATAATTTTTTAAATTTAAATCAAAACCTATTATTCGAAGAAGTTCAAGCTCCCAATAAACATAATCTACAAACCAATCATCCTTATCTATAATTAAATAGAAATCGCGCATCAACAAGAAAATTTCTCTATTTTTTTGATTATCAACTGTTAGTAATCTAATTAAATCTAACATGGAAACTATACAATTCAATTTAAGTTTATTAGAAAAAAATTTAGCTGTAAATGGTTGAATAATTTCAACCTTGAAATAACCAAGGGCATTTTCATTTTTTGAATTGTACTCAATAAACAACTCATTTCCATTTTGTAAATAATTTTTAATTTTTTTAGATGTAGCTCCATAGATTATACCAGATTGTTTACCGTGGTTTTCTGTAAAAAAATTCGCAATAAGCGAATTTTCTTGATATTTAAATTTAGATAACAAAAAACTTTTATCTGACCAATTCATTTTATTTTTATAATTTCTAATAATTTTTTAGCAGCCTTTTGTTCTGCTTCTTTTTTAGAAAATCCAGTTTCTATTACACTTTTTGAATTTTTTATTTTAACTGAGACTTTTATTATTGGTTTATGTCTGGGTCCTTTGTTCTCAAGTAATTTATATATTGGGAGAGATTTATTAATTTTGAGGGATAATTCTTGCAACTTTGTTTTAGAATCTCTTTCTGTAATATTCGATTTTACAATATCATCATTCCAAATACTTAATATGAATTTTTTAACTATTTCAATTCCCTGATCTAAATAAACAGCACCAATTACTGATTCTAAAGCATCTGATAAAATTTTATTCTCAATTTTTGTTTTTTCATTTTTTGATTTCCTTATTAAAATAAATTCATCAATTTTTAAAATTTTACTTATTTTTATACATTGAGATTTATTAACTAAGGAAGCTAGTTTTTTGTCAAGATCTCCAACTTTATCGTTAGGAAATAATTTTAATAATTTTCCTGAGATTATAAGACCCAAAACTCTGTCTCCTAAGAATTCAAGTTTTTCATTATTTTCATAAGCATTAAAGCTTTTGTGTGTAAGACTTTGGGCCAAGAGTTTCTGATTTTTAAATTTTATATTAATTATTTTTTGAAATTCATTTAAGTTTTTTTTCATTAAATTATTTTTTTAAAAAATCTATTAAATCTTATTAAGTTTTTCCATTTCCAAATTTCAAAAATGCTTCCTTTTGCGATATCAGTTGAAAAAAAAATAAATTGAGCTTTACCAACCAAATTATTTTTGTGAACAAAACCTACACTACTCAAGTATCTACTATCTTTAGAACAATCTCTGTTGTCTCCTAAAAAAAAATAATGGTCTTTAGGCACAGAGAATACATCAGAATTTTTGTATGTACCATTATTCAAATATGATGTCAGATAAATTTTATCACTTATTTTTTCCTCAAAAATTGAGACATCTATTATACTTTGACCACAATTAATATTATTTTTGAGCTTTGTTTTTGACTTGAGTATCTCGAGATCATTTAAATACAAATTTCCATCTATAAACTGAATTCTATCACCAGGTAAACCAATAAGTCTTTTTATGTAATCAGTGCGATTATCAGCAGGTGTTTTAAAAACTACAACATCGCCTCTCTCTGGCTCATCAAAAAAAATGCGATTTTTAATTGGTCCAAGGCTAAATGGAAAAGAGTGTTTGCTATAACCGTATGAAAGTTTAGTGACAAAAAGTCTATCACCAACGAGTAAATTAGGCTCCATAGAAGATGATGGTATATAAAATGGTTGAATCAATAACGACCTAATAATTATAGCAATTACGAGAGCATAAAAAATCGTTTTTAGGTTTTCTATAATTATTTTCATTTAATTCTCTCTAAAACTACATAAGATAATGAGTGTTTTTTTTCATCTGATAACGAGAGGTGACATTTAAATTTTTTTATTTTGCATACATGTTTTATTACAGATTTAATATTTCTATTTAAATAAAAATATGGTTTGCCTTTATTGTCGTTTAAAACTGATATTTCATTTAAATTTATTCCGTGCCTAAAACCTATACCTAATGATTTAACAAATGCTTCTTTTGCAGCAAATCTTTTTGAGAAATAAAAAATTTTATTTTTTGTATTTTTTGAAAATTTTATTTCTTTTTTACTAAAGACTCTATTTAAAAAATTTTTTTTTTTTATTAAATGTTTAATTCTATTATTGTCAACTATATCGGTACCTATCCCATAAATATTCATGTTAACACAAAATTTTTTTAAAGGTTTTAATTACTTTTACAATTCCGTCTTTAAGACTTTCTCCAATAATAAAATGTCCAATGTTATACTCTTCGATTTCTTTAACATGCTTTAAAATTTTTACACACTTGTAATCCAGACCATGGCCAGCATGAATCTTAAGTCCAAGCCTGTTTCCTTCTGATGCACATTTTTTTAACTTTTTATATTCAATTTTATATTTTTTTTTTGATTTAACTAATCTTGAAAATTTTCCAGTGTGCAATTCAACGCATTTCGATCCTATTTTTTTCGATAAATGTATATTTTTAAGGTTTGGATCTATAAAAAGACTAGTTCTAATTTTTTTTTTATTTAACAAAAAAATAATTTTTTTTAAAATATGAAAATTTTTATTTAAATTTAAACCACCTTCTGTAGTAATTTCATTTCTTTTTTCAGGGACTATACAAACATAATTTGGATTATTTTTAAGAGCAATTTTAAACATTTTATTGTTTGCAGCCATTTCTAAATTTATTCTAAATTTCTTCTTGCATAGATTTTTTAAATCATTATCATTAATATGCCTTCTGTCTTCTCTTAAATGAACTGTAATAGAACTAGCGCCGGATTTTACAACACTTTTGGCTATTGATAAAATATTGGGATGGTCCTCACCACGTGCGTTTCTTAATGTAGCTACATGATCTATATTAATGCCTAATTTTTTCATTTTACAAATCTACTTCCTGGTTTTGATATTGGAATACGACTTAAATTATTCGGTATATCTTTCTCAGTATAAATTGGTATACTTATTTTTATTTGTGAAATAATTTTCTTTTTAATTTTAATTTTTTTTTTTTCAGATCTATCTATGAGGCAAGCATAACCTAGTAGTTTTGCTTTATTTTTTCTAATTAATTTTGAACACTCTAAACTTGATTTACCTGTTGTAATAACGTCTTCAACAATTAAAACTTTTGAATTTTTTTTTATTTGAAAACCTCTTCTTAAAACAAATTTTTTATTTACTCTTTCACAAAAAATTGTTTCTTTTTTGAGAATTTTTCCAATTTCATAGCCAATAATTATACCTCCCATTGCGGGAGATAATATAATATCAATTTTTTTAAATTTTTTTTTTATTTTGGTAGCTAGGGATTTTATAAAATTTTCAGATAAAAAAGGTTTACTTAATAATTTTGCACACTGTATGTATTTAGGTGAATGTAAGCCTGATGAAAGGACGAAGTGTCCATCCAATAAAGCACTAGTTTTTTTTAAAATTTTTAAAGAATTTTTTAAAGAAAGCATATTTATTGTTCTTATGTCTAATTATTTTAAACCTATACTCTCTTTGTTTTAACTCACTTAAAAGTTTTGTAAAGTTTTTGAGGTCAAAGATTATTAAATTAAATTTAAAATTTATGGATGTTTTGGTTTTTTCCATCATTTCTACGCTGGAAATATTAACGTAGTTATTACCAACTAAAGAGGTTACCTCTCCAAGTTGACCTGGTTTATCTGGCAAAGATATCCACAACGATGTATTATATTTTTTATTAGTTTCTTTGGTATTTTCTCTGTATTGCCAATACTTACGAATAGCTGACCGAGCTTTTCCAGTTTTAGTAGAGGAAAGCCAATGTAAGGATGGGGAAACCTTTTTTGCAGTGGAAATTTTTACAACGTCCCCATTTCTTAAAACACTCTGTAGTGGGCTATCTTTTCCATTAATTTCACATCCTGTGGCTGTATCTCCAACTTGAGTATGCACAGCATAAGCAAAATCAACTGGTGTCGCATTCTTGGGTAGTTTAATCACGGAACCCTTAGGAGTAAAACAAAAAACATTTTCTTGGAACATTTGTAATTTTGTATATTCAAAATAATGTTCAGGTTTTTCATTCCTTTCCATAATTTCAACTAGATCCTTTAGCCAATCATATTCTTTCCAAGTAAGTGAATTAAATTTTTCGTTAGACTTATATTTCCAATGAGAAGCTATACCTCTTTGCGCAAACTCATGCATTTGCATTGTTCTCAGTTGAATTTCAATTGGTCTTTTATTTGGACCTATAATTGCTGTATGTAAAGACTGATAATTATTTATTTTAGGTGATGATATATAATCTTTAAACCTACCCGGTATACAATTCCATTTTGAGTGAAAAATACCTAGCGCTTTGTAACAATCATTTATACTTTCTGTAATTACTCTAAAACCAATAATATCTGTAATTTGCTCCAAGGAAGTTCTTTTTTGTTGAATTTTTCTCCATATGGAAAATGGTGTTTTTTCTCTACCAAATATTTTTACACTTATACCAGAGTTTAATAATAATTTACTAAATTCCTCTGATAAAGAATTAAAATTTATGAGATTATTTTCTTTAATATTGTCAAGTCTTGTTTTTATTAAGGATCTCGCATCAATATTTAGCACTTCAAATGACAAATCTTCTAACTCATCTCTTATTCTGTTCATGCCCATTCTATCCGCTAATGGAGAATATATCTCCATTGTCTCTTGTGCTTTCCTTATTTTTTTGTTTGGATCTTTTAAATATTTAATTGTTCTCATATTATGGAGTCTGTCAGCTAGTTTAACTAATAAAACTCTTATATCTTTTGATGTTGCTAGAATAAGTTTTCTAAAGTTTTCAGCTTTTGAAAATTTATGTTTATTTGTTTCGTTGACTGCTTGGTTTTCAAAAACAGATATTTTTGTTACACCTTCTACTAGGTCTGCAACTTCCTGGCCAAATTCCTCCTTGATTGTTTTATAAGTAGCGCTTGTATCTTCTATGGTGTCATGTAGGAGTCCTGTTGCAATTGTTGCACTATCAAGTTTTAGGTCTGATAGTATATTAGCTACCGCAATAGGATGATTTATATAAGGCACGCCCTCATCTCTTTTTTGCTTTTTATGTGCTTCCAATGCAAAATTATAAGCTTTAGTTAATGTATCGGGATTTAAGAATTTATTGTATTCCTTGACTTTATTAATTAATTCTTCAGATTTTAGCATAATTTATTATATCACGAGATTTGAAAAATTTAATAGTTCTTAGTGATCTTGGTTTAAGTTTTTTTAACAAATATGTTATTGTTTTCAAGTTTTTGGGATGCACCCATTTTTTATCAACTTCATACAATGGCAATAAAACAAAGTTTCTCTCACAAATACGAGGATGGGGACATATAATGACATCCTTCATTAAACTAACCTTTAAATTTAGTTGATTATAGTCAATTATATCAATATCACACGTTCTAGGCATATTTTTGTATTTTTTTATTCTTCCTAGTTTTTTTTCTATATCTTTTAATTTTTTAAATAAAGATTGCAAAGATAAATCTGTAGTGCATTTTACAATAATATTTAGGTATTTTGGATAATTGGCATTAGGCCAAGATTTGGTTTCATAGTAATTAGAAATATTTATAATTTTACAAAAAAAACTTATAAATCTATATGTTCTTCGAATATTTTTAATTCTATTACCCAAATTTGAACCAATTCCAAGGAAAATAATTTTATTATGATTTTCTAAAGTATCTAGCTTTTGCACGATTCCAATTCCTCTGTTTAATAGCCTGTCTTTTATCATATTTTTTTTTGCCTTTTGCTACTGCAATCTCAATCTTAGCTCTACCTTTTTTAAAATACATTTTAGTAGGTATTAAGGTAAAACCCTCTCTTTGCATTTTACCTATAAGTTTCTTAATTTCTTTCTTATTTAGTAACAATTTTCTCTCATTTATAGGATTATGATTTGAATAACTAGCCTGCATATATGACGATATATGTGAATTGATTAAATATAATTCTCCATCTCTTTCAATGGCATAAGAGTCAGAAATATTTACTTTTCCATTCCTCACAGATTTAATTTCTGAACTTTTTAAAATTAAACCAGCTTCATAAATATCTTCAAAAAAATAATTAAAACTTGCTTTTCTATTTAAACAAATAATTTTTAAACCAGGGTTGGCTTTGCTTTTCATTAATTCGTTAAATTTGCAGCAGCTAGAGCCTTATCTACTTTATCCTGTGTTTCTTTCTTAATCCTAACTAGTGGTAATCTTATCTCATCGCTACACAATCCTAGAACTTTTGCAGCATATTTGACAGGTGCGGGATTACTCTCAATGAAAAGTGCTTTATGTAAAGGTTGTAACTTATTATCAATATCCTCTGCTTTTTTTAAATCTTTAGCATCATTTGATTTTGAAAATTTTTGCATATCAGAACAAAGTTTTGGTGCTACATTTGCTGTAACAGAAATTATGCCAACGCCCCCTCTTTTGTTAAACTCAAATGCTAGCCCATCTTCTCCTGTAAGTTGGATAAAATCTTTACCTAATTTTTTAATAGTATCATCGAGCCTATTTAAATCACCCGTTGCATCCTTAACACCCACGATGTTTTTCAGCTCAAACAATTTAGCCATTGTATCTACACTCATATCAATTACGCACCTACTTGGTATATTGTAAATAATAATTGGAAGAGATGTGTTATCATTTATAGCTTTGTAATGTAAATATAAACCCTCTTGTGTTGGCTTATTATAATATGGAGTAACAACTAAAGCACCATTTGCACCTGCTCTCTCAGCATGTTTAGTCAATGCAATTGCCTCTTCTGTAGAATTGGATCCAGTTCCTGCTATAACTGGTATTTTTCCGCTTGATTCTTTTATACAAATTTCAATAACTTTCTCATGTTCTTTATGACTTAAAGTAGGCGACTCGCCTGTAGTTCCTGCGGGAACTAAACCATTTGTGCCATTTTCAATATGAAAATTAATTAATTTGATGTATTTTTCTTCGTCTAACAAATTATCTTTGAACGGGGTAATTAATGCAACATTTGAACCTTTAAACATATGAACTTATAACATAAATTATAGATACATTTACTAAATTTTATGAGTAAAATTACAAAATTAATTGCTTTAATCACGATATTTTATTTAATTATATTGCAATTACCGTTAAGTGCTGAGACTTTAGTAATTCCAAAAGAAAAACCAAAAATTAGTAAAGAAAAGAAAGAAAAAAATAAGTTAAAAAGCGAGATCCTACCTATAAAAAAACCAAAACTACAAATTGAGTTTACAAAAAATGTAAAAAAAGAGGATGATAAAGAAAAAATAAATTTAGATATTATTTTACCTAAAATTAAACCTTTTATAATTACAAAAAAAAAAGATGACACAATTAATAGAATTATTAAATCAAAATTTTATAGTAAAAGAGATTACGAAATTGCAAAAAGATCAATATCACTTATGGAAAAAAGAAAATGGGAAGCAGCAATTAAAACATCAAAAAAAACTAAAAATAAATCAATCTATGATTTTATTCTATGGAGGTATTTGCTAGAAAAAAATAACAACGCTAGTTTCAATCTCTACAAGCAATTTTTGAACAGAAATGAAAATTATCCAAGAATAGGTAGAATAAAATATTTATCAGAAAAAAAACTATCTACAAAAAATATTAGCCCAAAGGAAATAATTGAAATATTCAAAAAAGAAAATCCATTAAGTGGTTTCGGTGAAATGATTCTTGGTGAAAGTTTGATATCTGAGGGTGATACAATCAATGGCATTAATTTAATAAAAAAGGGATGGGTCAGAGCGGAATTAACCAAAAGCGAGTTAGGTTTTTATAAAAAAAAATTTAATAAATATTTAAAAGTTGAAGATCATATCAAAAGAGCTGACTTTTTAGCTTGGGAAAATAAATATTGGGATCTAAAAAGAATGCTAAGATATTTACCAAGTGATTATCAAGCACTTTATAATGCTAGACAATTGCTTATGAGTAAATCTTATGGTGTTGATAATGCAATTTCAAATGTTCCTGATAAATTTAAAGATAACTCAGGCTTAAATTATGATCGATTAAAATGGAGAAGAAAAAGAGGAAGGTTGGATAGTTCTTTAGAAATTTTACTTAAAATAAAAAATGATAAGGAATATTTAACAAGACCTAAAAAATGGTGGATCGAAAGGTCAATTATTTCTAGATCCCTAATTTATAAGAAAAGATATCAATTAGCTTATAAAATCGTTAATAATCATTCACTTGAAAAAGGCTCTCCTGAATTTGCAGAGGCTGAATGGATGAGTGGATGGATATCTTTGAGCTTTTTAAATGATCCAATAAGAGCAAGAGATCATTTTAAATCTTTTTATGAAAATGTTGGTTATCCAATTAGTTTATCTAGGGGTGCATACTGGTTAGCTAAAAGTTATGAAGCACTAAATGATTCCGTTAATGCAAAAAAATATTATAATGAATCTTCCAAATTTCCTACAACTTATTATGGACAACTCTCTCATTTAAAAATTAAAAAAGATGAAAAATTTAATCTGCCAAAATTAGACAAAGTTGATAGTGATTATAAAAATAAATTTATAAAAAAAGATTTATATAAATTAACTTATTTATTGCATGAATTAGATAAAGATAAATACACAAAACATATTTTAAGATATTTGGCACTTGATAATGTCGAAAAAGGTAGTGAAATATTGTCTGCTGAACTGGCCACAGATATATCAAGATATGACTTTGCAATTCAAGTTTCTAAAATTGCCTCATATGAAAAAAGATTTCATAATAAATACAATTATCCAATTATATCAACACCTCAAAATGTAGGTGGAAGAAAAATCCCAGATCAAGCTCTTATATTGGCAGTAATTAGACAAGAAAGTGAGTTTGACTCAAAGGCGAATAGCTATGCTGGTGCTAAAGGAATGATGCAATTAATGACATACACTGCAAAATTGGTTGCAAAACAAGCGAAGATGCCCTACTCAAAATCTAGACTAACAACCGATCCCGAGTACAATATAAATTTAGGATCGCATTATTTGGCAGGCCTTATTTTAGAATATGATGGATCTTACCCTTTTGCTATAGCGGCATATAACGCTGGTCCTAAGCGAGTTAGATATTGGAAAAAATTAAATAAAAATCCGCAAAAAAATCAAATTGATTACGTTGATTGGATCGAATTAATAAAATTTAAAGAAACAAGAAATTACGTTCAAAGAGTATTAGAAAATTACAATGTATATAGATATATTTTGGATCAAAAACCCATAGAAATTAAAGATTTTTTCAGAAATGATCCTTTATACTAAATATGGCGGAAGGAGAGGGATTCGAACCCTCGGTACACCTTTTCAAGCGTACGGCGGTTTAGCAAACCGCTGGTTTAAACCAGCTCACCCATCCTTCC
>MDTG01248148.1_pt1 | contig 19866 bp, 16 predicted proteins | sample 811421 | NCBI WGS metagenome assembly MDTG01 (sample SAMN05326645, study PRJNA326480) | marine metagenome | isolation source: seawater | place: Pacific Ocean: South East | collected 2011
TAAAATTATCTTTTGCTCCCAAAGAAATTGGTTCAAGACCACATTATTTAGTTATTAATGCCGATGAGTCAGAGCCCGGAACATGTAAAGATAGAGATATAATAAGATTTGAACCACAAAAATTAATCGAGGGATGTTTAATAGCTGGATATGCTGTGAATGCACATATTTGTTATATTTATATAAGAGGTGAATATTTTAATGAAGGAAAAAGACTTCAAGAAGCTATTGATCAAGCTTATCAGAAAAATTTTTTAGGAAAAAATGCATGTGGATCAGGTTGGGATTTTGACATTCATATACATTATGGAGCCGGAGCTTATATCTGTGGAGAAGAAACAGCTCTTCTTGAAAGCATCGAAGGTAACAAAGGTCAACCTAGACTGAAACCTCCTTTTCCAGCATTAGTTGGATTGTATGGATGCCCGACTATTGTAAATAATGTAGAGACAATAGCTGTGGTTCCAACAATACTTAGAAGAGGTGGAAAATGGTTTGCATCAATAGGAAAACCAAAAAATACAGGTACAAAGATATTTTGTATATCGGGAAATGTTAACTCTCCTTGTAATGTTGAAGAAGAAATGGGCGTGCCTTTGAAAGAGTTAATCGAAAAACATGCGGGAGGTGTCATTGGGGGTTGGGACAACTTGCAAGCTGTAATTCCTGGAGGATCATCAATGCCATTGTTGCCAAAAAAAGTGTGTGACACAATAAATATGGATTTTGACTCTTTAATTCAAAATAAGAGTGGATTAGGGACAGCAGGTATAGTCGTAATTAACAAACAACAAGATATCGTCGCTAGCATGGCTAGAATAGCAAGATTTTACAAACATGAAAGTTGCGGGCAATGCACACCATGTAGAGAAGGAGCTGGCTGGATGTGGAGAATATTGGATAGAGTATCTAAAAGAAAAGCTACTTTTAATGATATAAATTTATTATCTGATGTAACAAAGCAAATAGAGGGTCATACAATTTGTGCTTTTGGAGAGGGATCTGCGTGGCCAGTCCAAGGATTATTAAGACATTTTAGAAAAGAAATTGAGAGCAGATGTAGAGAAGAACCTTTGGTAAAGAAAAAAATCAATAATCCTTATTTAGTTGATCAACACTTGTTAGAAAATAAAAATGCCTAAAATTACAATAAATGGAAAAGAAATAGAATTTGAAAAAGGAATGACTGTCCTACAGGCTTGTGAATTAGCCGATGTAGAAATACCAAGATTTTGTTATCATGAAAGACTTTCCATAGCTGGTAATTGTAGAATGTGTTTAGTGGAAATGGAAAAATCTAATAAGCCAATTGCATCATGTGCAATGCCAGCAACAGAAGGAATGAAAATTAAAACTAATACTGCATTCGTAGAAAAAGCAAGAAAAGGTGTAATGGAATTTTTACTTGCAAATCATCCTTTGGATTGCCCAGTCTGCGATCAAGGAGGTGAATGTGATTTGCAAGATCAGTCGCTCTACTACGGCGTTGATAAATCCAGATTTGTTGAAAATAAACGTGAAGTTAAAGAAAAATATATGGGTCCCTTAATAAAAACTCAGATGACAAGGTGTATTCATTGTACCAGATGTGTAAGGTTTGCAACCGAGGTAGCAGGTGTTCCTGAGATTGGAGCTATAGGGCGGGGAGAAAATATGGAAATAACTACGTATTTAGAAAAATCCATGGAGTCAGAACTTTCAGGAAACGTAATTGATTTATGTCCAGTTGGGGCACTAACTTCTAAACCTTATGCGTTTGAGGCTAGACCTTGGGAATTAAAAAAAACCGAAAGCATAGATGTTATGGATGCTGTAGGCTCCAATATAAGAGTGGATACTTATAACTGGGAAGTAAAAAGAGTATTACCAAGGGTAAACAATGATATTAATGAAGAATGGATCTCAGATAAAACAAGATATTCTTGCGATGGATTATTAAAACAAAGATTAGACACACCTTACATTAAGAAAAATAATAAATTTGAAAAGTCGAACTGGGAAGAAGCTTTAAAACTTATTTTGAGTAAAATTAATGTTTGCAAACCTGATGAGATCGCTGGTCATGTCGGAGACATGATTAGTTTAGAAAATGCACTTGCTTTCAAAAAACTTTTTAAAAATTTAAAAAGCAATAATTTAGAATTTAGAGAAAAGAAATTTTACATTAATCCAAATGAAAAAATGAATTATATATTTAATTCATCAATAAAAGGCATAGAAAATTCAGATTTAATTCTTTTGGTTGGCGCGAATCCCAGACATGAGGCGACGATATTAAATGCACGAATAAGAAAAGCACAAAAACAAAATGGTATTAAAATATATTCTATTGGCGACCCAGGCGAATTGACCTATGAATATCAAATCGTTGGGAACAAAACAGATGATTTAAAAAAAATTTTAGATGGCAATAGCGATATTACCAAAAAAATATTATCAGCAAAAAAACCTATGATAATTATCGGTGAGTCAGCCTTGGAACTTAAAAGCGGTAAATATATTTTTGAGGAGACAAAAAAATTTTTAAATAAAAATAAATTTATTTCCAAAGATTGGAATGCTCTAAATATTTTAGTTCAAAACGCCTCAACGGTTGGTTTAATTGACTTAAAGATATTGCCTAACGAACAAAATGATTTTTCATTTTTTGAAAATTTAGAAAATAAAAAATTTAAATTATTATATTTGCTGGGGTCAGATAATTTAAAAATTAACAAGACAGATGAATTTGTTATTTACCAAGGTAGTCATGGAGATAGAGGAGCGGAAATTGCAGATATAATCTTACCAAGCGCAACTTACACAGAACAAAACGGTTTTTATGAAAATTTGGAAGGCAGATTACAAGAGTGTAAAAAAGCATCATACCCTATTGGAGAAGCGAAAGAAGATTGGAAAATATTTCATCTGATTCTGAAAAGATTAGGCGCAAATGATAATAGCTTTAAATTCGATGTTCTTAGGCAAGAAGTACTTAACTTGATTTCAAATTTTTCTAATTTAAATGATCTTCCTAATTTTAAAATTGAAACTGAAGAAAAGATAGAGACAAATTTTTTTAGTGAGGAAGTAATAATTAATGAAATGGATTATTTTTATTCTAATTCAATTTCCCGTGCATCAAAAACAATGAGCGAGTGTAGACAAGTCAAAATGAAAGTAAAAAAAACAGGAACGGACAATTGATGTTTGAGTATCTACAATTTTTAAGTCAGGAGGTTTATAAGATTTTATTTTTGCTAGTGCCTATTTTGGTTTCAGTAGCAATGATAGTTTGGTTGGATAGAAGAGTTTGGGGATTAGTTCAAAAAAGAAAGGGACCGAATGTGGTAGGTCCTTTTGGACTTTTACAAACTGTAGCCGATGCTTTAAAATATATCTTTAAAGAAATAATAATACCAGCTAGCGCGAATAAAACTGTATTTATATTAGCGCCAATAGTTACTATGACACTAGCATTAGTGGCATGGGCAGTCATTCCAATGAGTGAAAATTTAATTTTAGCTGATATCAATGTTGGTATACTGTATTTGTTTGCAGTCTCATCTTTAGGAGTTTACGGAATAATTATGGGGGGATGGGCTTCTAACTCTAAATATCCTTTTTTAGGAGCGATAAGATCAGCTGCTCAAATGGTGTCTTACGAAGTGTCGATAGGTTTAATCATAATAAATGTTCTGCTTTGCGTAGGATCTTTAAATTTAAAAGATATAGTAATTGCGCAAAAAGATCTTTGGTATGTAATTCCACTATTTCCAATGTTTGTTATTTTTTTTATTTCAGCACTTGCAGAAACCAACAGACCTCCATTTGATTTACCAGAGGCTGAAGCAGAATTGGTTGCAGGATATCAAACAGAATATTCTGGAATGATGTATGCAATGTTTTGGTTAGGAGAATACGCTAACATTTTACTAATGTGTGCAATGGGAACAGTTTTATTTTTAGGTGGATGGCTTCCAATAATAGACATATATCCTTTTAATATAGTTCCAGCACCGATTTGGATGATTTTAAAGATATTATTTTTATTTTTCTTATTTGCTATTATAAAAGCAATTGTACCTAGATATAGATATGATCAATTGATGAGATTAGGATGGAAAATATTCTTACCTTTTGCATTAATTTATTTAATTTTGACTTCAAGCTTTTTGTTTTATTTTGATAAACTACCAACAATTAATTATTAATGAACTTAGCTAGATTATTTAAAACTATATTTTTAATTGAATTTATTAAAGCTATTTTTATGGCAATTAAAGAATTATTTAGAAAGTCAAAAACTATAAATTATCCATTTGAAAAAGGTACAATTAGCCCAAGAATGAGGGGGGAGCATGCTTTGAGGCGATATCCCAATGGAGAAGAGAGATGCATAGCATGCAAACTTTGTGAAGCGGTTTGTCCAGCTCAAGCGATTACAATTGAGTCAACAGAAAGAGATGACGGTAGTAGAAAGACGACAAGATATGATATCGATATGTTAAAATGTATTTATTGTGGTCTTTGCCAAGAGTCATGTCCAGTAGATGCAATAGTTCAAGGCCCAAACTTTGAATTTGCAACAGAAACTAGAGAAGAGCTTTATTATAACAAGCAAAAATTATTAGATAACGGAGATAGATGGGAGTCAGTTTTAGCAAAGAATATAAAATTGGATAAACCTTATAGATAAATGCTCATACACTCAATTTTCTTTTATTTTTTTTCTATAATAGCAATTTTTTCATCATTGATGGTGATAACTTCAAGAAGCACTGTAAACTCTGTTTTTTTTTTAATTCTTGATTTCATATCTGTTGGTTGCTTATTCATTATGGTTGGCGCAGAGTTTTTGGGAATGATAATATTAATTGTTTATGTTGGTGCAGTAGCTGTTCTATTTTTATTTGTTGTAATGATGTTAAATGTTGCAGAACAAAAGCAGTCTTGGTTTGTTGGAAAAAAATCTACACATATACCAACAGGATTGATAGTAAGCGTATTAATCTTTTTAGAATTATTGGTTGTTGTCGGTGGATGGAGATACAAGGACGATTTAATGTCAAGCAGCACTTTAAAGATGTCCGAAATTTCAAATACCCATCAATTGGGAATGGTGATGTATACTGACTATATTTTGTATTTTCAATTAGCAGGAATAATACTTCTTTTATCAATGATAGGAGCAATATTGCTTACTTTTAGAAAGAGAACAGGAGTAAAAAAGCAAAGTTATTTCAAACAAATTTCTAGAAATCCATCTTCCTCAGTAGAATTACAAGAAGTTCAATCTAATAAAGGTGTTAAAGTAGATGATTGAAATAGGTTTAGGTCATTATTTATCTCTTGGAGCAATTATTTTCTTTTTAGGAGTAATGGGAATTTTTTTGAACAGAAAAAATGTAATTGTAATCTTAATGTCAATCGAATTAATACTTCTTGCAGTAAATATTAACTTAATTTCATTTTCAATATTTTCTGGTGATATTGTTGGTCAAATATTTACGATGCTTACCTTAACAGTAGCTGCAGCAGAGGCAGCAATTGGTTTGGCAATCATAGTAATATTTTATAGAAACAAAGGTTCAATAAGAGTTGAGGATATACATGGAATGAAAGGATAAATGGAGTACGCTGTAATTTTTTTACCCTTGGTAGGATCACTAATTGGTTATTTTGGAAAATCGGTACATAAATATTTTACAGAAATTACAACTTCAATTTTTTGTATTCTTTCTTCTGTTTTTTCTTTAATAATTTTTTACGATATAATTCAATTAGGTGAAAATAAAACTTTCAAAGTATTTGAATGGGTTAACTCCGGCAGTTTTATAGCTGATTGGGCAATAAAAATTGACTCTTTGAGTGCGATTATGCTTGTAGTTGTAACTTTTATCTCGTCTTTAGTTCATATTTATTCAATAGGATATATGAGTCATGATCCTCACAAACCGAGGTTTATGTCTTATCTTTCTTTGTTTACATTTTCAATGCTTGTACTAGTCGTATCAGACAACTTTTTACAATTATTTTTTGGATGGGAGGGAGTTGGCCTTTGTTCTTATTTGTTAATAGGTTTTTGGTACAAAAAAGAATCTGCAAATAACGCAGCAATCAAAGCTTTTATTGTAAACAGAATTGGGGATTTTGGTTTAGCAATTGGTATTTTTTTAATTTATTTTTATTTTGGAACTATTAATTTTGATGAAGTATTTCAGAAAACTCCAGAGGTACTAAAAGAAAATTTTTTATTTTTAGGAGCTGAGATCAATCTAATAACCCTAATATGTGTGTTCTTATTTATTGGAGCTATGGGTAAATCAGCACAATTTTTATTACATACTTGGCTACCAGATGCAATGGAAGGACCCACTCCCGTATCAGCTTTAATTCATGCAGCAACGATGGTTACTGCAGGAGTATTCTTAGTAGTAAGATGCTCTCCTCTATTTGAATACTCTCAAACAGCGTTAAACTTAGTAGCAATAATAGGCATGATTACAGCACTTTTCGCTGCCTCGGTTGCATTAGTTCAAAATGATATAAAGAAAATAGTAGCCTATTCCACGTGTAGTCAATTAGGCTACATGTTTTTTGCAACAGGGATAGGAGCTTATCATGTTGCGATGTTTCATTTATTTACTCATGCTTTTTTCAAAGCTTTGCTTTTTTTAGGATCAGGTTCAGTTATTCATGCATTTAAAGACGAGCAGGACATTAGAAAAATGGGTGGAGTGAAAAATAAACTGCCTTTTACTTATGCATTTATGTTAATAGGAACTTTAGCATTAACCGGATTTCCTTTTTTATCTGGATTTTATTCTAAAGATGCAATAATTGAATTCGCTTATTTAAAAAATACTTTAGTAGGGAATAATGCTGTAGCTATTGGTATATTTACAGCATTTCTTACGTCTATTTATTCTTGGAGACTATTTTTTAAAACTTTTCACGGAACATATAATAATAAAAAGATTTCAATCGATGAAACTCATGAGTCCCCGATCGTGATGTTAATTCCATTGGCATTGCTTGGAATTGGTGCAATCATAATAGGTTATTTATCTAAAGATATTTTAATAGGACATAATAATTTAGATTTTTGGGGCAATTCAATTGTATTTCTTCAAGAAACTATACATGAGGAGATACCTTTATGGTTTTTATTTCTAACACCATCGATAGTGGTAGTTTCTATACCCTTATCATTTTATTATTTTGTATATAACACAAAAATCCTTGAAAATTTCAAAAATACAAATTTACCACTATATAATTTCTTACTTAATAAATGGTACATAGATGAATTGTATGAATTTTTATTTGTGAAATCAGTTAAAAAGATAGGCGCAGTTTTTTGGAAAAAAGGAGATATTGGAATAATAGACAGATTTGGTCCTGATGGAGTTTCAAAATTAGTTAAAATTTTATCTAATAGAGCTGGAAGATTTCAAACTGGTTTTATTTACGACTATGCATTTGTAATGCTTATAGGTCTTTCAATTTTATTAACTTACTTGATACTAACTTAAAATGAACTTTCCTATATTATCAACTTTAATTTTTTTACCTTTGTTTAGTTCATTATTTATTTTACTGTCTAAAGAAAAGAAAAATAATTATAGCTTTATTTATATCTCGCTTTTTAGCAGTATTTCTACTTTTATACTTGCTTTATTTGTTTGGTACTCTCTTGATTTAAACTCATCTGAATTTCAGTTCGTAGAAGAACAAAGTTGGATTAATAATTTTATAAAATTTAAATTAGGTGTCGACGGTATATCTATCCTCTTCATAATTTTGACCACATTTATAACCCCTATATGTATAATTTCATGCATAAATAGCGTTAAAGAAAGAGTTAAAGAATTTTTAGTCGCGATATTAGTCTTAGAAACATTTATGATAGGTGTTTTTTGCTCTTTGGATTTAGTTATTTTTTATTTATTTTTTGAAGCTGGGTTAATACCTATGTTTTTGATAATTGGTGTTTGGGGCGGCCCTAAAAGAGTTTACTCTGCTTTTAAATTTTTTCTTTTTACATTACTAGGATCGGTTTTAATGTTAGTTGCTATAATTGTAATTTACTGGATAACAGGTACTACTGATATTACCCAAATTAATGAAGTAGGCATTCCTACAAACTTTCAAAACCTATTATGGCTTGCATTTTTTAGTTCTTTTGCAGTAAAGACTCCAATGTGGCCAGTCCACACTTGGCTTCCCGATGCTCACGTAGAAGCTCCTACCGCGGGTTCTGTAATACTTGCAGCTATTCTTCTGAAAATGGCGGGCTATGGTTTTTTAAGATTTTCAATACCAATGTTTCCAATTGCAACAGAATTTTTTACACCTTTAATTTATACATTAAGCATAATCGCAATTATTTATACTTCATTAGTAGCCTTAATGCAGGAAGACATGAAAAAACTAATAGCATATTCATCTGTTGCACACATGGGATATGTGACGCTTGGAATTTTTACTCTAACAAAACAAGGAATTGAGGGAAGTATATTTCAGATGATAAGCCATGGATTAATTTCAGCCGCACTCTTTCTCTGCGTGGGAATTGTTTACGATAGATTACATTCAAGATTAATTAGTACTTATGGAGGGTTAGTTAATTTTTTACCAAAATATTCTTTTTTGTTTATAGTTTTTGCACTGGCTGCCCTTGGCCTGCCGGGAACAACAGGTTTCCTTGGGGAATTTTTGGTATTGGCAGGAAGTTTTCAAAAAAACTATTTAGTTTCTATGATAGCTACTTTTGGTGTTGTTTTAGGAGCAGCATATATGCTTTGGCTCACAAAAAGAGTAATTTTTGGCAATACTTTAAATGAAAAAATTAAAACATTAAAAGACACAAATAGATTAGAAATTTTAATGTTAGTGACGTTAGCTTTTTTTGTAATTTTTTTTGGATTTTATCCGTCACCTTTACTGGAAACTGTAAATGTATCAGTAGATAATCTTATCTACAATTATGAACAATCAATCAACAATCTAAATTTAGCAAAAAATGACTTATAATTTATATATAATTTTACCAGAAATATTTTTAACATTATCAGTTTTTACTGTGTTGATGTTAGGTGTTTTTATTAAAAAAAGTTTTAACTTAATATTTAATTTATCTTTATTGGTTATTTTGATAACCATACTAATAGTTTTGAATTCTTCGACTGAAACTGAAAAAATATTTCTAAATAGCTATACAAGAGATGCATTTTCAAATTTTTTTAAGACCTTAATTTTAATCTCTAGTTTATTTGTATTATTATCATCAAAAGTTTTTATAGTGGATAAAAAGATAGATAAATTTGAATATCCAATAATTATATTAATCTCAATATTAGGAATGTTCTTTATGGTAAGTTCTAATGATCTAATTTTATTTTATCTTGGTTTAGAATTGCAATCCTTAGCTTTATATATTTTAGCCTCTATCGATAGAGATAATATCAGATCATCCGAGTCTGGCATTAAATATTTTGTTTTAAGCGCTTTATCCTCAGGACTTTTACTGTATGGTTGTTCTCTACTATACGGGTTTACAGGTACTACAAATTTTGAGTTAATAGCCGATAAACTTGATAAACAAAACGTTGGTGCAATATTTGCAATGGTTTTCATTCTAGTAGGCTTAGCTTTTAAAGTCTCAGCAGTACCATTTCATATGTGGACCCCTGATGTCTACGAAGGAGCGCCGACTTCAATTACAAGTTTTTTTGCTGTCGTTCCAAAATTAACAGGCCTAGCTCTTCTAATTAAATTTATGTTAATTCCTTTTTCAAATATTTTATTAGAATGGCAAACAATTTTAGTATTCATTTCTATATCATCAATGATTTTAGGCGCAACAGCGGCTATTGTACAAAAAAATTTAAAAAGACTTTTAGCATATAGTTCAATCGGTCATATTGGATATGCATTAGCAGGAGTTTCAACAGGTGAATTATCTGGTTACGAAAGTGCAACTGTTTATATTTCAATTTATGTGGTTATGAATATAGGAGCATTTTCATGCTTGTACTTAATGAAAAAAGATGGTGAGTATAAAGAAAATATTTCAGATCTTTCTGGAATATCAAAAAAACATCCTATTCTGGCATTTTCTTTTTTGATAATTTTATTTTCTTTAGCTGGAATTCCTCCTTTAGGTGGTTTCTTTGCAAAATTTTATATTTTTACATCTGTTTTGGAGCAGGAAATGTACGCTTTAGCTATAATTGGTTTACTCACGACAGTAATTTCAGCTTTTTATTATTTAAAAATAATAAAAACTATTTATTTTGACGATAGCAGTATCACTTTTGATACCATTAAAAATAATAGAATAGCACAAACAACTATTTTAATTAGTTGCACTTTATTAACAACATTCTTTTTATATCCATCCTTTTTAAGTAATGTTGTAAGCTCTGTATTCGTAAGTCAATGAGAATAAAATTAAGAAAATTTAAAAGTGTAAAAAGCACAAATAACACCGCGATAAGAATTATCAAAAGCAAAAATTTCAAGCCCATGATGATTACAACCGAAAAACAAATTAAAGGCAAAGGCAGAATGGGAAAAAAATGGGTTTCTAAAAAAGGGAATTTATTTGTATCTATTTTTTTTAAAATAGATTTAAAAAAAATTAATTTAAAAAATTATTCATTACTTAATGCTTTGTTAATAAGAAAAATTTTACAAAAGTATATTTTTCACAAAATTGATGTAAAATTACCCAATGATTTACTAATAAATCGGAAAAAAGTTTGTAGGATTTTGCAAGAAATTATCCAGGTTGAAAAAAAATTATTCCTTATAGTCGGCATAGGAATTAACACAAATTCTCATCCTAAATTAAGTGATTATGAAACAACCTCACTGAAATGTTTTTTGAATAAAAAAGTAGACAATAATGTACTATTAAAAGATATTAAACTCATATATGAAAAATTTGTAGACGATATTCATAAATACAGTTTTGCACAATTAAAAGAAAAGATAGGATGAACTATTTAATCGGAGACATAGGAAATACCAATATTAAATTTTCAATTTTAAATGATAAGTTTAAAATTATTCAAATTAAAAATATCGAAACTAAGAAAATTTACAGCAATAAATACAAAAATTTTTTTTTAAATCAATTATGTAAAAAGCAAATTTCAAATAAAATTCTTTTTTCAAGTGTTGTACCTAAAGCTTTTAAACTGATTAAGAGTTTTTTTCTTAAAAAAAAATATAAAATTTATGAAATAAAGGATTTAAATATTAATAAAATACTTAAAATTAATATTAATAAATATGACCAGCTTGGTTCTGACAGAATTTCAAATGCTTTAGGTGCTTTAAACTATAAAAATTGCATCATTATTGATTTTGGAACAGCTACTACTTTTGATATTGTAAAAAATTACATGTATGAAGGAGGAGTGATATCTCCTGGTGTTAAACTATCAATTTTAAATTTAAATAGATCAACTGCTTTATTACCTGCAATTAATTTGAGAAGTAATCAAAAAATTTTTGGAAAAAATACTAAAGAAGCTTTAAATGCAGGATTTATATGGGGGTATGAGGGTTTAATAAACAATATTATTAAAAAAATATGTATTAAAACAAAAATTAATTTTAAAATTATTTTGACTGGAGGTTTCTCAAAACTTTTTAAAAAACATATCTATAAAAAATCTATTATTGATAAAAATATAACAATTAAAGGTATTGCTCAAGCTTATAAAAAATTACTATGAAAAAAGATGAATTAATTTTTTGTCCATTAGGCGGTTCAGGGGAAATTGGGATGAACATGAATCTTTATGGATATGGCAATGATGAAAATCAAAAATGGTTGATAGTAGACATGGGTGTTACTTTCGCAGACGACTCTGTCCCTGGAGTTGATCTAATTTTGCCCGATCCAGGTTTTATTCAGGAGAAAAAAAATGATTTGTTAGGCATTGTTTTAACTCACGCCCATGAAGATCATATTGGAGCAGTAGCACATATTTGGCCGAAACTTCGTTGCAAAATATTTGCTACACCATTTACAGCTGCATTAATAACAGAAAAATTTAAAGAAAAAAAAGTAGATATAACTTCTTATTTAAAAATAGTTCCTTTAAACGGTAAAATTAAATTAGATAAATTTGAAATAGACTTTGTAACCCTTACTCATTCTATCTTAGAGCCAAATGGTTTAAGTATCACTACACCATTAGGAACAATTTTGCATACAGGGGATTGGAAAATAGATCCTAATCCACTGATTGGAGGAACGATAGATGAAAAAAAACTTAAGTCTATTGGGGAAAAAGGAGTTTCTGCAATGATTTGTGACTCAACTAATATTTTTAACCCAGGTAGAGCGGGATCTGAATTGGATGTAAGAGATAATTTATTGAAAATAATCGAGAAAAAAACAAAAAAAATTCTTGTTACCTCATTTGCCTCAAACGTAGCTAGAATGGAAGCAATTTTTTATTGTGCAAAGAAAACCGGTCGTTCATTATGTTTAGTTGGTAGATCAATGAATAGAATTTATAAAGCAGCAAAAAAATGTGGTTACCTAAAAGGTTTGATTGAGCCTTTAGAACCTCATGAGGCAAAAAATATTTCTAGAGATAAAATTATTTATTTAGCTACAGGAAGCCAAGGAGAACCAATGGGTGCTATGAATAGAATAGTAAACGGTATACATCCAGATGTTTTTTTAGAAACTGGAGATTGTGTGATTTTTTCCTCTAAAATGATTCCTGGTAACGAGAAAAGATTATATAAAATGCAAAATCAAATTGTAAAAGATAATGTTGAGGTTATTAGCGAAGAAAATGCATATGTGCATGTTTCTGGTCATCCTAACAGAGATGATTTAAAAGATATGTATAATTGGGTCAAACCTAAATGTATAATACCAGTTCATGGAGAGCACAGACATATAATCGAACATGTTGCATTCGCTAAAGAAATGCAAATACCAACAACGTTACAAATAGAGAATGGAGATGTAATTAGAATTTTACCTGGCGATAAACCAGAGATAATTGATAAGGCCCCAGCTGGTAAAATTTATCTAGACGGTAATAAGGGCGTAGATATGGACTCTCGTTCAATTAAAGAAAGAAAAAATTTATCTATGAACGGCTACTTAGAAATAACTTTGATCGTATCAAACAATGGTAAAATAAAAAAACCGATTATTTCCTTCAAAGGAATACCTTTAATGGAGGAAGAAGAAAACTTCACATTTGATATGGAAGATGAAATTTTTAAAATTTGTAAAACTTACTCTTTACAAAATAAAAAACAAGAAAAGAATTTAATTGAAACTATCAAACAAAATTGTAGAAAAATCGTAAGGGATAAAACTGGAAAAAAACCTTTCACAAATATTAATATCGCAAGAATTTAGAATGTAACAATGAGCATCACAGGATCAATAATAGTTTATGTATTAATTTGGTGGATTGTGTTTTTCTCAGTATTACCAGTGGGGGTAAAATCTAAAAATGAGGTTTTTAAAGAGACTATAGAGGGAGAGGATCCAGGGGCACCAGTAAATCCTAAAATTGCAAAAAAGTTTTTGATAACAACTATAATTACATCATTATTGTTTATTGTGATATATTATTTGGTAAATAAAGATCTAATTAATTTGAGGAATTATTTATCGTAATGTATTTGTCTAATTTATTTGCTCCTATTTTAAAGGATTTACCTGCCGAGGCAAAGATTAAATCACACCAATTAATGTTGAGGACCGGCATGATCAAACAATCTGCCGCGGGGATTTATTCATGGCTTCCACTTGGATTTAAGGTTATGAAAAAAATTGAACAAATCGTAAGAGAGGAACAAAATTTAATAGGCGCGCAGGAAATGTTGATGCCCACAATTCAATCTTCTGAAATATGGAAAGAAAGTGGAAGATACGAAGATTATGGTGAGGAAATGTTAAGAATTAAAGATCGACAAGGTAGAGAAATGCTATACGGTCCGACAAATGAAGAATTAATTACTGATATTTTTAGATCAAGCATCAAATCATATAAATCACTTCCACAAATTCTTTATCACATACAGTGGAAATTCAGAGATGAAATGAGACCAAGATTTGGCGTAATGCGATGTAGAGAATTTTACATGAAAGACGCCTATTCGTTTGATTTAAGTGATGATGAAGCAAAAAAATCATATAATAAAATGTTCTATTCTTACATCAGAACTTTTAAAAGATTAGGATTGAAGGCCATACCAATGGCTGCAGACACGGGACCTATTGGCGGAGATTTGTCTCATGAATTTGTAATATTAGCGGATACCGGAGAAAGCCAAGTTTATTCAGATAAAAAAATATTAGAAATAGATTTAGAAAAATATAATTTAAACGATGAGTCTCTTGAAAAAATGAGAAATGATTTTTCATCAATTTATGCTGTGACAGATGAAAAGTATGACGAAAAAGAATTCAAATCTAAAGTTAAACCAGAAAAACAACTTGTAACAAAAGGCATTGAAGTAGGACATATATTTTACTTTAGCGATAAATATTCCAAGCCATTAAATTGTTTTATTGACTCAAAGGAAGGTAAAAAAATTACAGTCAAAATGGGATCCTATGGTATTGGAGTTTCAAGATTAGTTGGCGCTTTAATCGAAGCCAACTACAATAATAATGTTATGAAATGGCCTAATTCCGTGTCCCCATTCGACGTGGTAATCATTCCTAATTTTAACAAAAACAATAGAGAAAACCTTGAAAAAGGTAAAAAAATTTATGAGGAATTAAAAGAACAAAAAATTGACGTATTATTAGACGATGTAGATGAAAACATGTCTTATAAATTTAAAAAACACGATTTAATAGGTATTCCGTTCCAAATTATTCTAGGTTCAAAATCTGAAAAAAATAAATTTGAATTTAAAGAGGTGAACGCTGATAGTAAAATCTTAACTATTGAAGAAATTAAATCAAAACTAAAAGTAAAATAAATTGTTTACTAAAGCAGAAAGAATAATTTCACTAAGAAATTTAAGACCTAAAAAAAAGGAAGGATTTTTAAAAGTTATTTCAATTTTTTCTTTTTTAGGAATTATGCTTGGGGTAGCTATTTTAATAATTGTAATGTCAGTTATGAACGGATTTAAATCTGACCTTACAAAAAAAATTCTTGGTTTAAACCCGCACATTGTGGTTCAGCCTAATGGTTTTGAAATTAATGAAAACTTTGAAAATATTCTAAAAAAAAATTTAGAAGATATAAAAATTACTAAAGGTCTTTCTGGAGAAGGAATCATAATCAATACGGGTAATGCAAAAGGAGTTATTATAAAAGGGATCAATAAAAATAATAAAGACAGTTTAAATATCTTAACAAATAATATTTCACAAGGAAGTATAAACAAATTTAACAATGGAACAGCTTTTATCGGTGTTGAATTAGCATATAATTTAAATCTTAAAATTGGTGACAAAATAAATTTAATGTCTACCGCATTTGTATCAACCCCTTTCGGTGGAATGCCCAAACAAGAGATTTTTACAATAGCAGGAATTTTTAATACAGGTTTTTATGAATTTGATCAAAACTTTATTTATTTAAATTTAACTGATGCCTTATCAATTTTTGATAAAAATCTAAAAGATCAAAATTATGAAATTTACTTAAAAGATCCCATGAGAGCAAATATAGTAAAACAACAAATTCAAAAAATTAATTTAAATTATTTTGTTTATACTTGGTCAGATTTAAACAAATCCTTTTTTAAAGCTTTAAAAGTAGAGAGAAATGTTATGTTTATTATTTTAACACTGATAGTGATTGTTGCGGCTTTCAATATAATTTCTGGTTTAACAATACTTATTAAAAATAAAACTAAAGAAATTGCTATTTTAAAAACTTTAGGTTTTAGTGATAAATCTGTCAAAAAAACTTTTTTTCTCACAGGTTTTACGATTGGATTTTTTGCAACAATAACCGGAATAATTTTGGGAATAGTTTTTGCAATTAACATAGAGAAAGTAAGATTAATTTTGTCAAATCTTTTCAATTTTGAGATATTCCCTTCAGATGTTTATTTTTTAGAGTCTCTTCCAAGTGAAATCAGTATTTATTCAACTATTATGATTTTTGTATTTTCACTTATAATTTCAGCCATTGCCTCGTTTATTCCAGCTTATGGAATTTCTAAGATGAGAACATTTAGAGCATTAAAATATGAATAAATATTTAATTCAAGCAATTGACGTAAATAAAAACTTTAATCAAAAAAACAAAAAGATTGAACTTTTTAATAAAGTAAACCTCAAAATAAAAAAAGGTGAGCTGATAGCTTTAACAGGGCCATCTGGTTCAGGAAAATCTTCACTTTTACATTTATTAGCCTTATTAGATAATCCTTCTAGCGGAAAAATTTTATTAAATAATAGTGATACAAATTTTATTGAATCTAAAAAAAAGGACTCAATAAGACAAAAAAATATTTCAATTATTTTTCAAGATAATAACTTGCTATCAGATTTCACTGCACTAGAAAATGTAATGATGCCTTTAATCATCAAAGGAGAGGGAAATTCTTCATCGGTTCACAAAGCTAAAAAAATCTTAAAAACATTGAAACTGAGCGATAGATTTTCACACTTTCCAAGTGAACTTTCTGGAGGGGAACAACAAAGAGTTGCTATAGCCAGAGCCATTATTTCAGAGACAGACTTAATTTTAGCTGACGAGCCGACTGGAAATTTAGATCATAAAACTTCTCAAGAAATATTTAAAATATTTTTAAAATTAAAAAAAATGAATAAAGCAATTATTTTTGCAACTCATAATAGAGAACTTGCTAACATGGCTGATTATGAGTTGAGTATTTCTAGTGGTAATATAAAACGTGTAAATGGCCGTTAAAAATGAAGAATTTAATTTTTTAAAAATACACACCCAATTTTCTATTTGCGAAGGAGCAATAAAAATTGACGACCTTGCCGATCGTTGTAAACTAAAAAAAGTTAAAGCTGCAGGAATCGCAGACAGTAATAATTTATGTGGTGCATTGGAATTTGCAGAGAAATTAAGTAAAGCAGGTACTCAACCGATAATTGGAACTCAAATCAATATTTTAGTTGAAAGTATTATTGGTAAAATTACATTATATGCTACTTCTGAAAAAGGTTATAAAAATTTAACAAAATTATCATCATCAAGTTATCTTAAAAATAAGGATAAACCAGAACCTTTTTGTGACTTATCTGATTTAACTAGAAATAATGAAGATTTAATATTGCTTACTGGAAATTATAAAGATTTATTTGGAAAACTTTTTTCTCTCAATAAACTAAAATTAATTGACAAAACTTTTGAGAATTTAAAAAAAAATTTTGAAAATCGTATTTATATCGAGATACAAAGACATAACGAACCTTTAGAATTACAATTTGAAAATCATTTATTTCAAATTTCAAAAAGGTATGAGTTACCTTTGATAGCCATGCAAGAAGTTTATTATATTAATCAAGACATGGCTGAAGCGCATGATGCTTTAATTTGTATAGGTGAAAAACAATTTATAGACGACACAAATAGGTTACGTTATAATAACCAGCACTATATAAAATCAAATGAGGAAATCAAAAAGTTATATAGAGATATTCCTGAGGCTTTAGAAAATAATTATACATTTCCTTTAAGATTTAATTTTAAACCCAAAAAATCTAAACCTATTTTACCATCAATCTCAAATGATGTTGAAATTTCGATAGAGGAAGCACTCAAAAAACAAGCAAAGCAAGGATTAGAGCAAAGACTTAGAAATTTTATATTAAAAAAAAATGAAAAGAATAAAGCTGGAATCTTAAAAAAAAATACGAAGATAGATTATTTCATGAATTGAATATTATTAATTCAATGAATTATTCAAGTTATTTTTTAATTGTATCAGACTACATTAGATGGGCTAAAAAAAATTCTATACCAGTTGGACCTGGACGGGGCTCAGGAGCTGGATCTTTAGTAGCTTATTGCTTAGATATTACTGACCTTGATCCAATAGAATTTGATTTAATTTTCGAAAGGTTTCTTAATCCAGATAGAATTTCTATGCCTGATTTTGATATTGATTTTTGTGAGGAACAAAGAGACAAAGTTTTTGAATATCTAAAGTCAAAATATAAAGATGGAGTTGCCCATATAATTACTTTTGGTAAACTTAAAGCTAGAATGGCCCTACGTGATGTAGGTAGAGTTTTAGGCTTACCTTATGGTCATGTAGACAAGATCTGCAAAATGATACCTTTTGATCCGTCAAGACCACTAACATTAAAAGAATCAATTGATAGAGAACCAAGATTTAAAGATGAGATTAAAAAGAATAATAAAGTTGAAAAATTAATCGATCTTTCTCTAAAATTAGAAGGTCTCAACAGAAATATGGCTACTCACGCAGCAGGCGTTGTAATAGCAGGCAATAAATTATCCGAGCAATTTCCATTATATGTAGATCAAAGTTCAAATTTAATTTTACCATCAACTCAATATGACATGTATTCATCAGAAAATGCTGGCTTAGTTAAATTTGATTTATTGGGTTTAAAAACTTTAACAGTAATTGATAAGACTTTAAAAAGATTAAAATCAAAAAATATCGATTTAGATATAAGTAAAATTAATCTTGCAGATGAGAAAGTATATAATCTGTTATCCACTGGAGAAACCACAGGATTATTTCAGTTAGAAAGCACTGGCATGAGAGAAGCTATTAAACAAATGAAACCGAATAGATTTGACGATATCATTGCTCTTGTTGCTCTATATAGACCTGGACCGATGAGCAATATTCCAATCTATAATGATTGTAAAAATGGCAAGAAAATTCCGGACTATATACATCCAACTTTAGAAAAAATATTAAAGCCAACTTATGGAATTATGATTTACCAAGAACAGGTTATGCAAATAGCTCAAACATTGGCAGGTTTCACCGCTGGAGAGGCTGATATTTTAAGAAGAGCTATGGGTAAGAAAAAAAAAGCTGAGTTGGACAAACAAAAAGAAAGATTTATTAATGGAGCAATTAAAAATGGCATCAATAAAGAGGTAGCTAATTTTGTTTTTACTAAAATAGAACCATTCGCTCAATATGGCTTTAATAAAAGTCATGCAGCAGCGTACGCTTTAATAGCATATCAAACAGCTTTTTTAAAAACATATTATAAAGAGGAGTTCATAGCAGCCACAATGTCCACTGAATTAACAAATACTTCTAAACTTCGAGAATTTGTAGAAGAATTAAAAAGATTAAAAATAAACATCATTAGACCAAACATTAATAAATGTTTTGCTGAGTTTAAGGCTGGAGAGAATGAAATCTTTTATGGTTTAGGAGCAGTAAAAAATGTTGGTTTTGAGGCAATTTCTAATATTGTTTCTGAAAGGGAAAAAAAGGGAAAATTTACTTCAATCAATGATTTTATTAATAGAGTTGACTCTAAAGATGTAAACAAATTACAGTTAGAAGGTTTAGTAAAATCAGGAAGTTTTGATGAGTTTGATAAAGATAGAAATAAAATACTTAATTCAATACCAAAAATAATTCAACAAATCAAAAATATAAACGATGATAAAATAAATAATCAAACCAATTTGTTTGATAGCGAAAACTTGAGCGACAATGAAGGTTTTGATTATTTAAAAGTAAAAAAATGGTCTAGTAAAGAATTGTTATCGGAAGAATTTAAATCTTTAGGATTTTATATTAGTGATCATCCACTAAATGCCTATAAGGAATTTTTTAATAATCTAAAAATAATTAATTATAAAGAATTTTTAGATAATAATGACTCAGAAGCACTGGTTGCCGGGACAATAATGTCAGTTCAGGAAAAGAAAAGCGCAA
>MDTG01227068.1_pt1 | contig 19865 bp, 19 predicted proteins | sample 811421 | NCBI WGS metagenome assembly MDTG01 (sample SAMN05326645, study PRJNA326480) | marine metagenome | isolation source: seawater | place: Pacific Ocean: South East | collected 2011
TCGGGATGTAGCGCAGCCTGGTAGCGCACTACACTGGGGGTGTAGTGGTCGTCGGTTCAAATCCGGCCATCCCGACCAATTCAACTTATCAATTTAAAATTTGTTTAATCGTATTTGAAACCTTTAAACATAGTTTTGATCTCTCATTAATTACAAACTCTTCTTTTGTTAACGGATTCCTTCCAATTCGTTTAGGAGAAATATTATATTGAAAGGTACCAAAACCAGATATCTGCACCACATTTGTTTGAGACTTCTCAATGATAGTTCTTATGAAACTATTTAAAATTTTATTACTTAGGGTTGAAGAAAGTTGAGCCTTGGTTGAGATATTTTTGACTAAATCTTTTTTACCAAGGCTCAATGTATACTATTACGTAGAGGTTCCAGTACCTGTGCTTGTACTTGTACCTGTTCCAGTACCTGTTCCAGTACCTGTTCCAGTACCTGTATCTGTTCCAGTACCTGTATCTGTTCCAGTACCTGTGTCTGTTCCAGTACCTGTGTCTGTTCCAGTACCTGTGTCTGTTCCAGTACCTGTGTCTGTGTCTGTTCCAGTACCTGTGTCTGTTCCAGTACCTGTGCTTGTACCTGTGCCTGTGTCTGTTGCTATATCATTACCTGTAGTAGTATTTGTAGCTGTTCCTGTTTCAGTATTATCATCAATTCCACCAACATCGTTTATAGATACTGTAATCAATTGTGTTGCCGCGTTGCCGCTAGCATCCGTAGCAGTTACAGTTGCAGTGATGTCATAAGTGCTTCCATCATATGGAAGTGTGACAGGGTTGTCTGATTGTGCTTCATAATCTGCAGGTGAAACAAACGTTAGAACACCGGATGACGTTATAGCTAAGTCATCTGAACCAGAAAGAGTGAATGTCACAGTTTGTAAATCAGTTGCAGTAACTGTACCTACGTTTGTAGCTCCTTCATCAACTATAAATGTAGATGAAGATGTAAATACAGGTACAACCGTATCAGTAACATTTACAGTTCTTGAAGCTGTTCCAATATTTCCTGATGCATCAGTAGAAGTATATGAGATTGTGTATGATCCTACAGTATCTGTATCTACAGTGCCTGAGGATACTACAGAAACTGTACCAGATGCATCGGTAGCAGTTGCACCAGCATCAGTATAGACCGTTCCAAGTTCTGTTGTTGCAGGATTTGCTCCTGTTACAGTAACAACTGGTGCTGTTGTGTCAACAACATTTACGACTCTAGAGGCTGTAGCAGTGTTGCCATCTAAATCGGTCGCTGTGTATGTAACAGAGTATGATCCAACGGCAGATGTATCTACATCGCTTGAACTTGTTACAGGAGTATCACCATGAAATGCATCAAATGCTGTTGCTCCACCATCGACATATGAAGAGCCCAACTCGACTGTAGCTGGATTGCTTCCAATAATTGTAATAACTGGTGGTACGTTATCATCATACCCATCATCAGTTAAATTGTTTAATGCTACTCCACCAACTAATATAACCAAAGCTTTTTGAATTGCATTTAATTCAGCTGCAATTTCTGACAATCTTGTTGTAATGGATTTATTTGCAGACGGGCTTTGTGTGCCTGCTTGCTCTTCTTCAAGCATAACTTGTTCGTCTAGAAGAGCTGCTCTTCTGTCTTTAAGCTCAAGTACGCCCATTGAGCTTACTGATGTCTCAATTTCTGCTAGTTTTTCTTGGCTTAAATCTGCATTGATCCCCAATACAAACAAAAATGTTAAACTTAATAAATAAATGTTTTTCATAGCTATTTCCTCTAAATTTATGCTACTTCAAAGGGTATATTCACATAAAATTTAGTGATATACAACTCCGGATGTATATATTACTTTATTTTTAAACAGATTTGTTCAATTTATGTGTATTTTTTTGTTATAAATATATATTCCATAGCATGTAACAATTAATCCAGGGGCTTAAATCTAACAAGCAAACCATGAAGCGTGTTTCTTCTTAGTAATGAAGAACCTGGGTCCTTTGTAAGAGGTCTCCAAGTATAGTCAATTAAATTGCCATAAATCGGGATCTTAAAAAATATACCTTTATCAAAGCTTCCTTCACCAAACTCCTCAAAACTAACATCTGTGAAAGTTGCGAATACACCATATCTAACACCATTATTAAAGGTCCTTGAAAGTTCTATTGTGGATCCAATATCACCAGCTAAATATTCCCCTGCTGTTAACTTTAAATCAAATGGAATTAATCCGAAGTTGCGATAGTAAAAATTCAAGTTTGCGACAGTATTTTCATAATCTAAGTGACCAAATCCCCATTCATAATCTCTTTTTTTTACATTAAAAATTTCAAATCCGAAAGAGTAATTTGTATTTTGTTTAAAATAAAGATACTCCATTCCAAAACCTGAAAACATATCTTCCAAAACACCACCAGTAAACATAACATGATGATTTTTAAAAGGTGTTAGATGATAATCTAACTGTGCTCTTCCTAACAAAATTCCATTATCCATATTTTTTAGATATTGCTTTACATCTGATCTGACCTGAGCAGGAAATGTATCAACAGGAGGAAATCTCAAATCACTAAAATTGTTGGCTAGGCTATACTTTAAATTAACATTAAAAAATAGATTTTCTCTCAGCACAAACTCAGTATCGTTTTCAAGCAGAAAGGCGCCTTTAAAAAACTCTTCTCTGGATGCGATAAAAGGTCTAAAATTTGCTCGCGTGTATGTATTTACAGTCCTTGAGGTTTCTCTTTGATAGATTGTTTTTGCATTTTTCTGAAATGCCTGATCTATTTCAGAAACTGCACTAAAATCAGCAATTCTTATATCTTTTTTTATATCTTTATCAATTCCAGCATCCTTAGAAGATTCTTTTATAATTTCCTCGATTACATTAATGTCTGAATGTACAAATTGTGTTAAGTCAAGGCCAATTGATCTTGATGATTCAATAATTTTGTTTACGCCTATGCCATTTTTTTCTAAATTTTTTACTAATTTTGTGTATTGATCGTCACCATCATTTATTTTACCCTCTTGATATTCATATTTTTTTAAGGATGCTTTAGGGTTGTTTTTATATGTGAATTTCAAAGAAAAATAATTACCTCTTTCGTATGATGCGCCTAAGGTAAAATTATTGTTTACTATGTAATTAAGCCCTATAGAATAATCACTTTTTCTCTCAGGATAAGGCATTTTAGTTCCTGTAAGTGTGGTGTCTTTTTCAAAATTAAAAAAAATACTATTTTTTAGTCTATAAGAAATTCCATAGAATGGTGCTGCATTTTGCCCTGAGAAATATTGATCAGCATTAAAAGTACCCCCTTCTGAAGATCTCTCTGGTCTTGAATTAAACGAATCATCGATGTAACTAAATGGGTTCTTAACCTTAGCACCAGATCCACTTAAAAGTCCCCAACCTAAACCAAAATGAAAATCTATATTGTTAATGCCATAACTTCCAACTATGTACTCTGAACTGTAATACCCAGTACCAGCAAAATCATTTAAACCAACTGCGATTGAAGGCAAAACTCCTTGATCTTTTAACCTAAGCTTAACGTTGAAGCCTTTATCTTTGTAGTCTTGGTACTCAAAGCCAGGATATGGTACTCCCTGAATATTTGTATAATAAAATGATGCCTCTAACCAGTCATAAGGTGATGAAGTCAAAGTGATTTTTTGATCTGGAGTTCCATCATAAAAAGTTACGCCATGAACTCCTTCATCATATAATCTTGCTGTTGGAGTATTTATTAAACCAACAGCGCCATGATTGTTATAGAAATTGTTATCAAAGCTATCGGCATAAACAAAGCTAATACCAATTAAATTAAATAATAAATACTTTCTAATAAATTTATTTATTTTTATTTTCATTCATCTTTATTCTAATTGTTATTTATAGAAGATAAAGATGCTAACGCTATTCCTAAATTACCAAGAATAGAAACATAAGCTTGAGCTGCAAGTCTTCTTGGTGTTGCTTCATCTAGCTCTCTTGGGACAAAAATTATTGAGCCTGGATAAATTTTTATTTCACTTCTTGGAGAGCTCTCAAAAATATTTCTTTTTGATGAATATAGTTGTGATTCTCCATTGGGATGAAGTATATAAATCGATTTTTTGTCAGCAAATCTCTTGTAACCACCTGATTTTTCTACAAAAAAATCTACTCCTTTTGATTCAGAAAACATTACAGCCCCTTCAGTTGAAGTTTCGCCGTAAACATATACCACATTATTGTTCTCTGGTATGAATAGTTCATCACCTTCTTTAACGGTATACATATCTATAGAACTATCATTAATTAAATCGATTACTACTCTACCATTTGGATCAGAGTTTTTGATCTCTTTAGTTAGCCTCACTATTGGAGTTAAATCAAAATTTTCACTTATGTTTTGTTGGCTAACTGCCAATATGTTATCTAAAAATTCTTGATACAAAATATCTTTTGCTTTTGTATTTATTTTTTTTGCATCCTGATTTTGATAAACAGCACCAAATTTATAGGCATTGTCAGTATAACCACCAGCTTTATCTATCAAATCATTTAATGTTTCGTGAGATGCCATTGTGTAAGTTCCAGGCTTCAAAACTGCACCTGAAATCTTTGCGCTTCTATAAGGGAACTCTCTTACATATATCAAATCACCATCTAATGCTGTAATACTTTTAAACTGTGATTTATTTACTATTGGAATAGTTTTTAAAGTTCCGTCGAGAATTCTTTCAAGACTAACGTTCTGAAGATCAGCGGTTCTTTTTAGACCATTTGCGTAATAAATTATCGAATCTAAATTTTGATCATTATAAACCTCATACATTGCAGGTCTATATACAGCACCTTCTATAGAAACTATGATTTTTCTAGCTGTAACAAAAATTACATCACCTGATCTAAGTCGCTTTTTTAAATTGTATTTGCCTTCAATCAACAGATCATAAACATCGAGTGATTCAATTATTTTATCATCTCTAATTAAATTTATTTCCCTGTATGAGCCATATTCGCTTATACCTCCTGAAGCCGAGACAGCATGTAAAATGTTAGAATTACCCGTTAAGGTATATATCCCAGGATTTTTAGCATTACCCGAAACTAATACATTTACATCTCTTATTTCACTTAGACTTATGTATGCTTCAGTTCCAATAAATGCACTTTTAATCCTTGATTTAAGCAAAGAAGATGCTTCACTAATTGTTAATCCAGCTATTACTACTTTGCCGATATCTTCTACAGCAATTGAACCGTCACCATTTATAATAAAATCATCTATATTATCTTTCTGACCAGTAAGTTGAATATTTATTACATCTCCAACATCTAAAACATACCCAGAATCTGGATTTGGCTCATTTATTGGCATAAAGGTTGTTTGAAATGTATTGAAGAAGTCTGAGCCAAATAGCTTAATATCTTCCTCAAGGATTAATTCATTGCCAGAATTTAATCTCCTTTCAAGCTCTAATAGATCTAATTCTAGTCTTTCTTTAAGGCTTAAAAGTTCTTCAGCCTGGCTTAGCTTTGATGAGTAAAGATACGGTCTATAGTTTTCTTTATTACTTAGGTTTTGCTTAGAATTTTTATCTACAAGATCTTTTCTCATGTCATCAGGTAAGCTTTTCAAAAAATCTTCATCTAATTCTTGAGAATTTAAAGATAATACTAAAAATAGACTCAAAGTTAACTTTATGCTGTTTTTCATACTCACATTATACCCATTTGTTGTAATGTTAACATTTTCACTTCAACCCTGGAATTACAACGCCATTAATAGTTTTTGTGTAAATAATAATTTGGTCAATAACTTTATTAACTTCTTCTTCCTTAATTGTTGACTTAGTGGATTGAAATACAAATCTGAAACCTATTTTAATTTCTTTGTTTTTTTCATTCAAAAAATAATCAAATATAAATACATCCTTAAGAAGTTCATCTTTAAAATTTAAAATATACTTTTGAAGTAATTCACATTTAGTAAAATCTGAAACTGAAAAAGATAGGTCTCTTTTTGATGATGGATAATCAGAGATAGGGACATATTTTATATCCAGATTAGTCTTTGAAACATTATTATAAAAGTTACTTATCTCAATAGATTCATTAATTTCAATTTCTATATATGCAATTGGATTTGAAGATTTAGACTTTATATTTTCTCTTGAAATCAATTCACAATTAGACTGACCCGTATAATTAAAATTATCTCTAATAAAAGCATCGAGATACTTTTGATCTAATTTTGATGAGAAATCTTCATAGTTTTTATCAACCCTTCCACTAACAATTATTCCAATAAACTTTTTGGGATTTTCAAATTTTATAGAATATATGTCTGCAATCTCAAATAACTTGATGCTATCCTGTTGTCTTCTTTCATTGTACAAAAGGTTTTCAAGCAAAGAAGCTTTAAGACTAGTTCTTAGAAACCTTCTATTTGAATCTAGAGGATTGTCAACCTCAAGGGAACCATCATTAAATTCTGCAGTGAATGGGTCATTAATAACCTCACAAAAACCATTATTTGTTAATAAATTCTTTATTTTTGTTTCTTTATTGATTGTGATTTGATTATCTAAATCTTTTGAAATTATGAATCGTTTGCTATCTATATTGTTATATCCAATAGCTCTAGCTATTTCTTCAGCAATATCATTAATACTCAAAATATCATGCCTATAAGAAGGAACTCGGATAAATTCGTTATCAATAATGAATCCAAGTCTTTTGAGAAGACCTGAGCATGTCTCCATTGTGACGTCAGTACCTAAAATAAGATTAATTTTGTTCACATCAAAATTAATAATTTTTTGTGGACTTTTGTAGTTATCATTTGAACAAATTTCAACATTTTTGATTTTACTATGCTCCTGGACTAATTTAACAAATCGTCTTAACACATACTCATGACTATCTGGGTCCGTATTTCTTTCAAATTTATGAGCTGCTTCAGAGTTAATAGAATGCTTGAGTGCTTTACCTATGATTATTTCTGGATTGAAATATGCACACTCAACTATTACCTTTTTGGTATTTATGGTGCATGACGAATTCATACCTCCCATCACTCCAGCCAAATTAATTATTTCATTTTGATTATTAAGAAAAATTAAGTCTTTGGGATTTATTTCTATTTTTTGATCTAATAAAGTATGGAACTCCTCATTTTGTTTTGAAAAATCTAATTTTATACCATTTCTAATCTTTGAAGCTTCATAGCAATGAATTGGTTGACCTGTTTCATATGATAAATAGTTAGATAGGTCTGTAAAAAAATTATTTTTATTTATTTCCAACGAAGAAAAATAACTCTCAAGTTCATTATTATAGTTATCAGGTATTGATTCAATTTCTATGTTTAAAAAAGAAATTTTAGGGCATGCTTCTATGGCGTTATTAGAAAATTTGAAATCAAAGTGATTTATATTTTTTTCATAAATATTTTGTGTGAAATCAACATCATAAAATAAATTTAAATCTCTCAATAGTCCTCTTAGAGATAGGCAGTCTCCTCTATTTGGCGTAAGCTCTAAATCAATGATATCTCCATCAATTTCATGTTCGTGACCAAGTTGAAATAGTTTTTCAGATAAATCATTAACATTAGGTTTATCATTAATATAATTTATGATGTGTTTATAAGAAACTTTCATTTAAATTGTTTTAAAAAATCTAGATTAGATTTGTAAAAGTCTCTAATATCATTTACGCCATATTTAAGCATAGCTATTCTTTCAACACCAAGTCCAAATGCCAATCCGGAATATTTTTTTGAATCTATTTCACAGTTCTCTAATACAATTGGATTAACTAGTCCACAACCCAGTATTTCTAACCATTTACCATCTGCTGATAAAATATCTACTTCGGCTGAAGGCTCTGTAAATGGAAAGTAAGAAGGTCTAAATCGAACCTCAACATTTGCTCCAAAAATTTCATGCACAATGATAAATATAAGATCCTTTAAATTAGCAAAATTTATGCCCTTGCTAACGCTTATACCTTCTATCTGGTGAAACATTGGTAAATGCGTTGCATCGTCATCTTTTCTGTAAACTTTACCTCTTGATATGAATGATAGAGGTGGTTTTTTCTCAAGCATGCCTCTAATTTGGACTGGTGATGTGTGAGTCCTTAAAACATTAGCCTTTTGATTTACATAAAAGGTATCGTGCATTTGTCGTGCAGGATGTGATTTTTTTATGTTCAACATATCAAAATTAAACTCTTCAGTCTCGATTTCAGGTCCATCAATCAAATCAAAGCCAAGATCAGTTAAAAAACTAGTGATAAAATCTATAGTTTGATTTATGGGATGAATGGAACCTAAACTTTTAATAACTTTAGGTGGTTTAATGTCTTTTATGGATGACATTAAAGAATCTAATTTGTTGCTAAATCAACAATCTTTTTAAAAGTTTTACCGTCAGAAACTGCTATATCAGACAAAACTTTTCTATTAATTAATATATGCTTAGAATCTAATCCATTAATTAATTTAGAATAGGAAATGCCTAATTCTCTTGAACCAGCATTTATTCTAGAAATCCAAAGTGATCTGAAATTCCTTTTTTTATTCTTTCTATCTCTAAATGCATATTGAAGAGACTTTATGTTTGACTGTTTGGCAGTTTTAAAGAGTCTACTTCTTGCACCATAATGACCTTTTGTAGAACTTAATACTTTTTTATGCTTCGCTTTGGCTGTTACTGATTTAGTTACTCTTGGCATGATTTTTACCTATTAATTAATCTTGAGGCCATTTTGAGAACAGTCCCAGATAATTTGTTTAACCCTCTGTTATGTCTTTTTCTCTTAGTCGATTGTTTTGTAAGAATATGATTCCTATTTGCGCTTTTACTTTTTACGGAGGAGCCCGTCTTTTTAAAACGCTTAGCAGCTCCAGAATGTGTTTTTAACTTATACCCCATAACAAAATATCTTTAATTTTTCTTTTTTAGAGGAGATAAAACCATTAGGAGCTGTCTTCCCTCAAGAGAAGGTTCCTGATCAACCTGAGCAAAGTCAGATAATTGATCTCTAACTTTATTAAGTAATTCAAGTCCTAAATTACTATTTAGTATTTCTCTTCCTCTAAATCGGACGCTTATTTTAGTCTTATCTCCCTCAAGAATAAAGCTTTTAATCTTATTTAATTTTATATTGTAATCTCCCAGATCTGTGGATGGTCTAAATTTAATCTCTTTAGTTGTGTTTCTTTTGACCTTAACTTTAGACGCAGCCAAGCTTTTTTTCTTATCGAAAAGATATTTACCATAGTCAAGCATTTTACAAACAACCGGGTTTGCATCCAATGGAGTGACTTGAACTAAGTCAAGGGACTGTTTTTGTGAAATTTCCAATGCTTCATTTAGACTTTTTAAACCTAATTTTTCACCATTTGAATCAATTACAATAACTTTATCAGCTTTAATTTTTTCATTTATTGGGGGTAAGTTTTTTTTATTAGATTTTATAATGGCCACCTCTAGATATACTATTCATATTTTATAAAGTGATATTAAAAGCGACTTGAACACAGGATAGAATGTACAATATTTATCATAAATTTTGAATGATTTTATACTAATTAACCAATTACGCAATGTTTAATTAAGGCTGAATCGAGAAATGTTTCCATTCATCTTTTCCATTCTTTTCATATACATCCCTTTTATTTAGCCTGTTACTATCTCCAAGCCAATATTCAAAATAATATGGTGTAAAAGTGTAGCCACCCCAATAATCAGGTCTTTCAGTTTTTGAGTCTATTTTTTCAAGAGCCTTTAAGTAATTTGATTTTACTTCGTCATATGAGCTAACAATAGATGATTGCTTAGAACTTATAGCAAGCGCATTTTTATTTTTCGACCTCTTGTTAAAATGAGTATTTGAGAATTCATCAGAAGTCTTTTTAATTTTGCCACTCATTCTAATTTGAAGATTTATTGAGGTCCAATGAATAAGAGCTGAAATCTGGTTGTGACCCTCAAAATGTTTTGCTTTTTTTGACTGGTAATTAGAAAAAAATATCCATTCTTCGTCGAGAACATATTTCAAATTTACATACCTTGAATCGACTAAATTAGCTTTAAGGTCATATGAGCTTATTGCTATTGCCTCAACCAAATGTTGTTTATTCTCTATTGCAAGATCATAGTAATTCTTAAATAAATTATATGGCTTCGAATCTGGTAAATCTTTAATTGTTATCATTAAATTATTATAACCAAACAGCTAATTAACAAAAATGGTTAAATTTGCATAAATCATAATCTTGAATGATTTTATTGTGGAATATTTGTAAAAATTTTTTTATTGTTCGTATAGTATAATCAAAAAATTAATGCTTAAAAATATTTTAAGTATTTAGTAAATTGGAGTTATTTTGAAATTTAGTGCAACAATTAGATTAATTAGGCCTGATCAATATATTAAAAATTTATTTATTTTTCTACCTATATTTTTTAGTTTAAAAATCACTAATCTTTCATTATTTACTAACAGTCTTATAGCATTTCTTTCATTTTCAATGGTTGCAAGCGCTGTATATATTTTTAATGATATTCATGATATCGATGAAGACAAAACTCATCCTGTAAAAAAAGATAGGCCATTGGCCTCAGGAGAATTAAGTAAAAGTTATGCTTTAAAGATAATGGGCACGTTACTTTTTTCTGGTTTGTTATTGATCATATCAATATCACATGAAGCATTTTTAATTTTTATAATCTATGTATTAATAAACATTGCCTATACATTTAAGCTTAAACAAATTGCAATAGTTGATGTATATATTATTTCCATAGGTTTCGTTTTACGTCTTTTTGTTGGCTCTATCATTACTGGAATAGCTATAAGTAAATGGATTATTATTATGACTTTTCTTTTGGCACTTTTTCTAGCTTTATCAAAAAGAAGAGACGACGTAATAATTTATAGTGATACTGGAAAAAAGATGAGAAAAGTTGTTGATGGTTATAATATTCAATTCTTAGATACAGCAATGACAATCATGGCATCAATAGTGATAGTTGCTTATACTATTTATACTGCGTCATTCAATAGCGAGTATTTATATTTGACTACATTTTTTGTAATACTTGGAGTATTGCGTTACCTTAAAATTGCACTGATTCATGAGAACACTGGATCGCCAACAAATATAATAAATCGTGATAAATTTATGAAGCTAATTTTAATTAGCTGGATTTTTTCTTTTAGCCTGATTATATATTTATGATTTTTACAAAGTATGCATTTTTTGCTGCTATTTCATCATTATTGAATTTGCTTACTCAATATTTAAGTTTTTTTATATATACAGGTTATGCATCTTTATATATTGCCATGTTTGTTGGCACTTCCATCGGCTTATTTACCAAATATATTTTAGATAAAAAATTTATATTTCATTATGATAATGTTAATAATAATTTTCGTAATTCTAGATTTTTTTACTATTTGCTTACTGGAATCTTAACAACCTCAATCTTTTGGGGTACTGAAATAGCTTTTTTTATTATATATTCGAACCAAAATGCCAAATATATAGGTGCTCTGATTGGTCTTGTTATAGGGTACTTGATAAAATATATATTAGATAAAAGATATGTATTTATTTAAAAAGAATTTCAAAATATGAGCAAAAAGAGTTGGGGAAACTATCCAAAAATTAATAATTTTGTTCATAACTATAAGAATAGTGGTGGCTTAAAAAAAATTATTGATGAGTTTGATGATCTTATTGCATATGGCAATGGCAGGAGCTATGGAGATAGTGCATTAAATACAAGAATTATTAGTTCAGAAAAAAATAATGATCTTATTTCTTTTGATACTTCTACTGGTCTTATTCACGTTGGGTCAGGAAAACTATTATCAGAGATATTAGAAGAATTCGTTCCTAAAGGTTGGTTTCTTAATGTTTGTCCAGGTACAAAGTATATAACAGTTGGTGGAGCAATCGCATCAGATGTTCATGGAAAAAATCATCATAAAGATGGTTGTTTTAGTGAATGCTTGGAGGAGTTTGATATTATGCTTGCAAATGGGTCTATAGTTTCATGCTCTAGAAAGCTAACTCCTGAATTATTTAAAGCAACCTGTGGCGGACAAGGGTTAACTGGAGTAATAATAAATGCAAAGTTTTTTTTAAAAAAAATTGATTCTCAATATTTAAAGCAAAATATTATTAAAACAAGTAGCCTTGATGAAACCTTTAAGGTTTTTGAAGAAAACAAAGATGAAGCCTACTCTGTTGCATGGATTGACTGTCTTGCAAAAGGCCCCAATCTTGGAAGATGCGTTTTTAATGCTGGAAATTTTACAAACAGTGGCGGGCTTGATTACAAGATAAAAAAACAATGGATAATAAATTTTAATTTTCTTAAATATTTTCTGAATGCATTTAGCATAAGAATATTTAATTGGTTATATTACAACACATCTAAAAAACTAAAACTTAATAAAGTTATAGACATAAATAGCTTTTTCTTTCCATTGGACATACTTGCAAATTGGAATAGCATGTATGGCAAAAACGGATTTTTGCAGTATCAATTTATATTACCAAAACATCATAGTTATGAAGGCTTGAATGAGATTTTGCTTGAAATATCTTATTCTGATGTGATCCCCTATCTTGGAGTGCTTAAGCTTTATGGCAAACAAAATGAAAATTATCTATCTTTTCCTCTTGAAGGATATAGTCTCGCTTTAGATTTTAAGGTCAAAGATAATACTTTTAAGCTTCTAGATAGGCTTGACGAAATAGTTAATAAATATAATGGTCGAATATACCTAACTAAAGATGCACGAGTAAAGAAAGAAGTTTTTGAAAAAGGATATCCAAAAATAGAGCTTTTTAGAAATTTTAGAAAGAATAATAATATGCATATCAAATTTCAATCCTTGCAATCAAAAAGAGTAGATATTTAGTATGGATTTTGTATTAATTATAGGTGGTAATAGCGATATAGCTAAATCTATAGCAAAAGAATATATCAAAAATGGCTATGGCATATATTTAGCAGGGAGGGATACTAATGCATTGAGTCTATTTGCTGATGAATTGAGAATCTTATCAACTAATAATGTAAAGGTTAAAAAGTTAGATATTTTAGATTTTTCAACTCATAAAAATTTCTATAGTAGCTTAGACATAAAACCAGTTGGAGTGATTTCCGCAATTGGTTACCTTGGAAATCAAGACATAGCAAATCATGATTTAGATGAAACTGAAAAAATTATTAATACTAATTTTACCGGCATCGTAAGCTTATTAAATATAATATCTAAAGATTTTGAGCTTAGAAAATTTGGCTTTATAGTTGGAATTTCATCAGTAGCAGGTGAACGTGGTAGAAAAAGTAACTATATTTATGGTTCTGCAAAGGGTGCCCTATCGCTTTATCTATCAGGTCTAAGAAATAGACTATATAGCTCAAACATTCATGTGATGACTGTCAAACCTGGTTTTGTAAATACAAAAATGACTAAGGACATGGAACTTCCTAAAGTACTCGTTTCTGAACCTAATAGATTAGCAAAAGATATTTTTAAAGCTCAGCAAAAAGGAAAAAATATTTTATACTCAAAATTCATATGGAGAGTGCTTATGGCTATGATCCTATTATTGCCTGAGTCCCTTTTTAAGAAAATAAACATTTAAATAAAATGTTTTTAACAATAAAGAAAGAGGATTGGTTTCTATTATATATTTTTGTTTTAACGTCTCTATCTATTTTAGCTAAATCATTTTTTACACATCATGGTTATTTAACAAGTGATTCTATGAGCTATCTAGGTACAGCGCAAAACCTATTAGATATTAATAGTAAATTTATAGACAATAACTTTTCACCCAAATGGCCTTTAGGCTATCCAATGCTAATTTTCTTTACTGCTAAAATTTCTGGGCTTTCAGTTTTTTGGTCATCTAAGATCTTAAATATAGTCCTTATTGGAAGTTTACTGCTTTTATTTCGTTTTCTTTTTAAAAAAAATGCCTATCTATACGGTCTTATATTTTTCTTTTCAGCATATATAGAAATATTTGCGTACACATGGAGTGAAGCAGTTTTCATATTCTTGCTTACAATATTTTCAATTAGCATTTATAAACTTGTTATAACTCATAGGACCAATTATTTTATATATTTCATACTCTTTGTATCTTCTTTGTCACTATTCCTGTCAAGATACATTGGAGCCTTTAGCTTCATAATTATTGGCATACTAATGCTTTATTATTTTTATAAAAAAGATATGGGGCATAAACCAGTTATTCTGGCAATAGTATTACTAACAAATCTAATCTTTATGGTGTTATATCTTCACTGGAATTATATTTCATCAGGTTCTATAACTGGTCAAAGATATCTTGCTGCAGAATCTAATCTAGAATTATTAATAATGCTTCTAAAGGCGATTATTGCAGAAATGGCAATACCCATTCATAGATTTGGATTAGCAAGTTTATCTGTTGTTTTTTTTCAACTTCTAATACTAATATTTCTCTTTTTTAGATATAGGCAATCAATAAAAAAAGCTATCTTAAATAGTAAAACAGATATGTTAGTGTTAAGTTTTTCTGTAGTTGGATTTTCTTACCTAATTGCTATAGTTTCACTTCGATGGCTAACTTTTTTTGATCCATTTTCTTTTAGATTACTAGCTCCAGGAACCTTCCTATTATTAATAGCTTTGATAAAGTATATTTCAAACATTAGCACCATTAAGGGAAGAGAAATTCTTTCAAAATATATATTAGTATTTTCTTTACTTTCTTTATTTTTATTTTTACCTATAAGGACCTTGGTAAAATTCGATCCAGAAAAAGGAACTTACCAAACATTTAAAGAAAATATTTATAAAAAATATAATGAAGTTAAAAACAATAGCATTGTTATAAATGGATCGTATCACTTAACATATTTGAGAACAGATATAATGCTTGAATATCCGAATGTAGATGAGTCATGGACTGATTTTTTAGAGAGGATTAGTATCGATGGTACAGATATATATATAGTAATTCAAAAACGAAATAGTTACTCAAAGCCAAATGATTTTATATTAAAACTTCTCCAAGAATATGAAGAAGGGGAGCTTGTGAAGATAAATTGAAGATAGCATTATTTGACCTAGATGGAACAATTATAAATAGTAATAGCTTAATTGGATTTATAAGCTTTACAAAAGGAACTTTAAGATCTCTTTTTGGTATATTCATTTTCTTACCTATTTTGATTGCCTATAAACTAAAAATCTTGCCAAATTCTCAAGCTAAAGAATTATTTTTTTCTTATTTTTTTAAGGGTATGGATATTGAATTATTTTTAAAACTGGCAACAGAATTCTCATTAAATTATATTGACAAAAATATAAATAAAGATGCATTAGAAAAAATTCTTTGGCACAAAAAACAAGATCATGCAGTGGTCGTAGTAAGTGCATCTATTGAATCATGGATAAAGCCATGGTGTGAAAAAAATAATTTAGAATTAATTGCTACAAAAATAGAGTCAAAAAATGGACTTGTTACAGGTAAATTTTTATCTAAGAATTGTTACGGAAAAGAGAAGTGTAAAAGAATAAAAGAAGCATTCAATCTTGAAAATTATGATTACATATACGCCTATGGCGATAGCCATGGTGACAAACAGATGTTAGAACTTGCAGATGAAAGTTTTTATAAAGTATTTAACAAAGTTTGATTTTGATTTTATAAAAAATCAAGAAAGATTTTAATTGTTATTATAAACATCGCGAGTGTAAACCTTGCTCATGACATTTTTTAAGTCATTGCTATCATTTCTATTTGCAACAATTAAACTTGATCTATTTTTGAATTTTTGTAAATCATTTTCAACTTCGCTATCAAAAAATAATTTATCTTTGATTGTTGGCTCAAAAATAATAATTTTTATATTGGCCTTGATGATACCTTTTATAATGTCATGTATAGCTGATGATCTAAAATTATCTGAACCACTTTTCATTTGCAATCTATATATGCCTACTATTTTTGGTGAATTTTTAATAATTTCGGAAATTAAGAACTCTTTACGAATTTGGTTAGATTCTACTATCGATTTTATTAGTGATTGCTTAACATTATGAAAGTTTGATAACAGCTGCTTAGTGTCTTTAGGTAAACAGTAACCCCCATAACCAAAAGAAGGATTGTTATATAAATTTCCAATTCTGGAATCCATTGATACACCGTCTATTATATTCTTAGTATCCAGATCATTAGTTAAAGCAAAATTGTCTAATTCATTAAAATATGCAACCCTCATTGCTAAATAAGTATTAGAAAACAGTTTTACAGCCTCGGCCTCATCTGAACTCATTAGCAAAGTGCTGACTTCTTTTTTTATAGAGCAAGAATTCAATATCTTTAGAAAAGAATTTGAAAGCTTGCTGTTGCCACCTACAATAATCCGACTAGGGTGTAAGTTATCGTAAAGAGCGCTTCCCTCTCTTAAAAACTCAGGAGAAAATATAATATTCTGTGATTTATATTTTTTAACCATTTTCTTTGTAAATCCAATAGGAACCGTTGACTTTATAACAATTAAAATATCATTTTTGATCTTTAGAATAGTTTGAATAAGTTCTTCTAAAATACTTGTATCAAAGGATTTTGATATTTCGCAAAAGTTCGTTGGGACAGCCAATATTACAGCATCACTATTGATAACTGTTTCTTCTAAGGAGGTGGTTGCAATTAAATCAAGAGTTTCTGTTTTTAAAAAACTTGTAATTTCATCATCCTTAATTGGTGATAATTTATTATTAAGCAGATTCACTTTATTACTATCGATATCGTGAGCTATTACTTGACTTTCTTTGGATAGCATGACGGCCAAAGAAGTGCCAACATAACCTAATCCTATAACACCAAAATTTTTTAAATCATTCATTTTGAACTATATTTCAAAGAGCTTTGAAGAGCTTTTGGTGGAGGTGGAATATCTTTAATTACTCTCCAAACTAATTTTGATTTTGAAAAAATAACAATCCATATAGTTAAAAATATTAATAGGAAATATGTCTTGATATTTCTGTTTGGAATGTACCAAGATTCTATTTCTGCCTTGTAAGGAGATATAACATCATCATAAAAATTTATATTTGTTCCAAGATCAGACTCTAGCATTTCTTCTTCAGCTCTAAAAACTATTGATCCAATGCCTGAAAGTCCTGGCTTTATAGACGTTATAATTTCTTTAAATTTATCTGGGAAAGCGTTAAAACATCTATTAGTTTGAGGTCTTGGGCCTATAACACTCATATTTCCAACAAAAATGTTAATTAACTGAGGTAGTTCATTAATTTTTGTTGATCTTAAGAACTTACCAAAGGGTAAGACTCTTGGATCATTTTTGACTGTTACCGTCCCTGATCCTAAATTTTCACTATCTTTAAGCATAGTTGCAAACTTATATAATTTGAAAATTTTCATATTCTTTCCGACTCTATCTTGCAAATAAAAAATCTCGCCCTCACCTGAGAACCTCAAAATAATTGAGACTATCAGCAAAATAGGAGATAAAAGTATTAAAGCTATGCTTGAAAATATAATATCTAGTAGTCTTTCCATAATTACATTTTTTGATCTAAATACTTACCAGTTTCTTTATGATTAAAGCTGGGTAGGATATCAAAAAATAACTTAACAATATCTTCCTTATTCCATTTTTTACTTTCTTTCAATTTATTAACATTATCTAAAAAACTATCCAGTTTTAAATTATCGAACTCTAAATTGTTATTAATGATTCCTATCCCATGAAATTTTTTAAGATTGACATCTTCATTTATAGTGTAAAATTCTTCGAAATCTTTTTCTCCAGTTGTGTCGCTTTCAAAAAAGAAGCAAGGCCATTTTTTTTCTTTTATTAAGTTACTTATCATCTCTCTTGCCTGAGATTCTGATGAACATAAGTAGGGTTTATAACCAAGTTGAATAAGGTATCTTTCAGCAATATCAGAAAATGTGATGAGATTGAGCCCCTCATCAAGCTTTGGAAAGAAAATATTTCTATTTTCGCCTAGAAGACCTGACATTAAGCATAGTTCACCTGATTCTTGTGGTGTAACAAAGTATCTTCTGACATCATTTGGTGCTGAGAATGGCTGTCTTTTTGCAAGCCTCTGATTAAAACCATGCAAAAGAGACCCATCAGAAAATGCAACATTTGCAAATCTTGCCATTGATATTTGGATGTCTGTGCTTTCTCGTGTTAAAAATAGTTCCATAATCCGCTTGCTTGCACCCATCATGTTTACAGGGTTTGCTGCTTTATCAGTTGAAACGCAAAAATATTTTTTAACTCCAGTTTTCTTTGCCAGTTTAATCGTTTTAATAGTATTTAATATATTGACATTAATCATCCTCATAAGAGTATATTTGTCTTTTTCGCTTCTTACATGTTTCAAAGCTGAGAGATTAAAAATATAGTCATAGCTTTCTTCACTATGCATTAAACTTTCAAATTCAACACCACCACAATCTATCGCAAAAGTTTTAAAGTCACCGTCAATATAGCCTATTGTACTTCTTAATTCTCTAACCAATTCAACTAAATTATTTTCACTAATATCGACTACGTGAAGCGCCTTTGGGCTTCTTTTAAATATCTCTTTAACAACTGATTGACCTATTGATCCTGCTCCTCCAATTACAAGAAATCTATTATTGTTAACTATAGAAATCAATTGATCTTCATAGTTATTTATATCAGTTGAAAATAAAGGTAGGTCCCTTCCGATAAGTTTAAGAACGCTACTGTCTAAATTCATTTAATTGCCTGTAAAATTTCTAGAGAAACTTTGTCAACATCATCGATTGTCATTGTTGGATATAGTGGGAGCGTTAACTGATATTCAGCTATTTTTTCTACAACGGGAGTATCTGCAGCAATAAAGCTTCCTGAATAGGCCTTGAAATCCCAAAAAGGAGGATAATGAATACTGGATTGAATTTTTTTGTCTTTTAAGAATTCAATAATATCTAACCTCTGTGAATTAAAAGGTAAGAGTATTGGCAAAATATGATAAACAGATTCTGATGAAATAGGTTGAACCTTAAAAGGCATTTTTATAGACGTGTTAGAAAAATTTTCTCTATACCTTTCAGTAAAAATTTTCCTCTTAGTGTTACCATCTGTTAGTTTTTTCAGCTGGACAATACCTAGGGCAGCCCTCATTTCATCCATACGATAGTTAAGTCCAGGTTCTGAAATGTCATATGTAATAGATCTGCCTTTATGTCGATCAAGGGTCAAAGACGTCATGCCATGCGACCTCAAAAATCTCAGTCTAGAATCGATCACTTTGTCCATAGTGGATAACATACCACCCTCACCTATAGAAAGATTTTTATTACTAAAAAAAGAAAAACAGCCTATATCTCCATAAGTACCACAGCTTTTTCCATGGATCTTAGCCCCTGGCGCATGAGCAACATCTTCAATTAAGCGTATTTTATTTTTGATACAAAATTCACTAATTTCTTTTATATCACTGCATGGATATCCAGCATAGTGCACTACAATCACTGCCTTAGTTTTATTTGTAATCACCTTTTTTATAGAGTCAAGTGATATATTCCAATCGTCCTCAGACTTACAGTCAGCTAGAACTGGAGTTGCTCCAACTGAATAAACTACATTAGCGTCAGCAACAAAAGTTAAGGCCGGAATTATAACCTCATCCTCTTTTCCAATATCAAGAGCTAATAATGACAAATGAAGCGCAGCTGTTCCATTTGAAACAGCGCTGCAATATACATTTTCACCAAGAAATTTTGCAAAACTAGTTTCAAAATCATTAATTCTTTCTCCCATAGTAA
>MDTG01421188.1_pt1 | contig 19862 bp, 18 predicted proteins | sample 811421 | NCBI WGS metagenome assembly MDTG01 (sample SAMN05326645, study PRJNA326480) | marine metagenome | isolation source: seawater | place: Pacific Ocean: South East | collected 2011
AAGAAACGATTTTGATCCAAAAGCTTATAATCCAACATTCAACCGAAGCTTCCTAACGCCTAAATTTTGGGGAACTTGGTTAGGGGTTATTGCTGGCCTCCCTCTTGCGTTATTGCCTCTCAAAGCTCAAAAATGGCTTGCCAAAACCATTGCAGCTAAACTCGCAAAATCTCATAAAGGCCCGGCTCACCGGAGTCGTGTTAACTTTGAACTCTGCTTTCCAGAGAAGACATTTGAAGAGCGCGAAGCCCTGATTGAAAAAACACTGTTTACTGCATCACTATTTTTTATCCGCTTTGGTTTATTGAGTTTAAAACCTGCTTCGTGGCTAAAGAAGCGCTGCCAGATTAAAGGCTTAGATATATTACAAGGCCACATTGACGCCAATGAGAATGTCATATTAATGGTGCCTCACTCTTGGGCGATTGATGTACCAGCCATTCTTCTTGCGTCTATGGATATGCCAGTGTCTGCCATGGCAAAGAAACAAAAAAATGATGTAACTGATTGGCTTATGCACAAGCAACGTGTTCAACACGGTGGCCGTGTATATGAGCGTTCTGGTGGAATAAAACCATTTTTGAAATCAATTCGAGATGGCTATATCGGATACTACCTGCCAGACCAAGATCATGGCCCCGAACATAGTGTTTTTGTCGATTTTTTCGCGACAAGAAAAGCGACGCTGCCAGGCTTGGGGAAAATAGCGAAGCTGTCTCGGGCAAAAGTCCTGCCGTTGTTTGCGTCAATGAATACCGAAGACGGCTCTTTTAATATCGAGATATTACCGGCTTTTGAACTCGATAAAGGCGAAGAGCAAGACGCAAGAACATGTAATCAAGCTATCGAATATTTCGTTGGGGACAAACCTGAACAGTACATGTGGATACTTCAGCTTCTGCACTCTCAAGAAGATGGCAATAATTACTACAACCTCTTCAAACCAAGATACAAAACTGACTGGAAAGTACAATGAAAGTATTTGTCGTAAGCTTGGCCCGATCGTTAGATCGCAGAGAGCGTATTGAAAATAAGTTAAAACAAGAAAGCATTGAGTTTGAGTTTTTTGAGGCTGTAGATGGTTCGCTCGAAGGTTTTCTCCATTCGGAAAGAAGTCGCCCAGCAATCACCCAGCGCCGCAAAGGTTACCAACTAAAAACTAGTGAGGTGGCTTGCTTTTCAAGCCATTACGAACTGTGGGTGCGTTGTATTAACCTTAACGAACCCATTGTCATTTTAGAAGATAACGTTGATCCAGTTACAGGGCTAAAATCGGTACTGGAACATGCCACATCTTTAGCTTCTAGCTACGATTACATCAAGTTATCTGCTACCCAGAAGCGAGCGTTCTACCCTATCATTTCAATCGACGATAATTACACATTGGGTGGCTATGCTGCCGGAACTTGTGGTACAACCGCATACATTGTGACTCCAGCTGCTGCTTCTAAATTTGTTGAGCATGCTCAAATATTTGTCGAACCAGTAGATGACTACATGGAAAAGCCATGGCGTCATAAAGTTCAAACTTACAGTGTTACTCCAGATTTGTTCACGAGAGCTAAAATAGCATCGACCATCGGTGAAAAACGTAAAGATAAATCTAAGATGTCCTTACTTAAAAAAATCTACGTAGAGCTATTCAGAACCTACGAATCAACTCTTAAGTTTCTGTATTGGAAGAACAAAGTATGAAAATACTTGTAATCGGCCCATCTTGGGTTGGCGATATGGTGATGTCACAATCACTATATATAACTCTAAAGCGACTTCATCCTGAGAGTCAAATCGATGTAATTGCGCCTGGTTGGTGTAAACCTATTCTTGAACGTATGCCTGAAATTAACCAAGCGATCGATATGCCGATTGGCCATGGTGCTTTAAATTTACTAGGTCGAAGAGCTATTGGAAAAACGTTACGTGACACACAATATGACCAAGCTTTTATTTGTCCTAATTCGGCAAAATCAGCACTCATTCCTTGGTTTGCTGATATTCCGAAACGCACCGGCTGGAAAGGCGAGATGCGCTATGGCCTTTTAAACGACCTTCGCCCAAACAAAAAAGCTTTCCAATATATGGTCGAACGCTATGTCGCATTAGCACACCCTAAAGAAGACATGCTTGATTCTAGCTCTTTAGGTGGTTTGGATCATTTGCCGAGACCAGCTTTAACCATTCTCAAAGATGTGCAATTGACCACGGTGAATAAATTCAAACTGAATTTAGATGGCGCAATTATAGGGCTATGTCCTGGTGCAGAATTTGGCCCAGCGAAAAAGTGGCCTGAAACACACTATGCAGAAGTCGCGACCTCTATGAGTAAAGCAGGCAAGCAAATATGGTTGTTTGGTTCTCAAAAAGATCTCGAAACTTGCAATAACATCAAAGCGTTAGTGCCTGATGAACTGCAATACCGTATTCATGTTTTAGCGGGCCAAACAAGCTTAATTGAAGCTGTCGATTTATTAGGTGCGTGCGACACCGTGGTTGCCAACGATTCAGGTTTAATGCACGTCGCTGCTGCAGTCGGTTGTAATGTTGTTGCGGTATATGGCTCAACATCACCTAAATACACGCCACCTTTGGCAGAAAAAGTAGAAATCGTCCATACCGACATTGAATGTCGCCCTTGCTTCAAACGTGAGTGTGAATTCAAACACCTAAAATGTTTAACTGAGCTATCATCTAAACAAGTGATCGATAGCATTAATAAACTAGAAGCTATTTCGGTCAGCGCATGCTAATCCGCATCCTTTATACAGCCGTGTTAACACTAGCAGCACCAATCTTGCTATTTGGTTTGTATAAAAACAAACCCAATAAGCCTAAGTTTGGTGCTCGCTGGAAAGAGCATTTTGGTTTCACTCCAAAGTTAGTCAGTGACGCAGCTCCTATCTGGATTCATGCGGTCTCTGTTGGGGAGTCTATTGCAGCAACACCTTTAATTAAGGCATTAAAGCAGCAACACCCTGACCAACCTATATTGGTAACAACGACGACAAGCACAGGTGCAGAGCAAATAGCAAAGCTCGGTGATCTTGTTGAGCACCGTTACATGCCTATCGATTTTGCTTTTGCCGTAAAACGCTTCTTAAAGATAACTCAGCCAAAACAGATGTTGATCATTGAAACGGAGCTTTGGCCAAACACATTAAACGAGGTTTATACGGCAGAGGTTCCTATCTCAGTGGTAAATGCCCGCCTTTCTGAAAAGTCTTGTAATAACTACGCCAAAGTTCAGCCCCTGTTTAATTTACTTCACCCATGTCTCACTCAGGTACTTTGCCAATCGGCATCTGATGCAGATCGCTTCGAACGTTTAGGGGTTTCGAAAGAGAAGTTAACGGTAACCGGCTCAATTAAGTTCGATATCCAAATCTCAGATGAAGTTAGAGAAAGTGGGAAGAAGCTAAGAGCAGAACTTGGGACGCATCGTCCTGTTTGGATTGCTGCGAGTACTCATCAAGATGAAGATGATCAGGTCTTAGCGGCACACAAGCAAGTATTAGCATTACATCCGAATGCTATTTTGATCTTAGTTCCCCGTCACCCTGAGCGCTTTGACGCAATGTTTGAACTTAGCCAACAACTAGGCTTTGACACCGTACGTCGAACAGCACGACTCGACATAGCTGATTCGACTCAAGTTTACCTTGCCGATACGATGGGAGAGATGCTCCTACTTTTAGGAACAGCAGATATCTGCTTCATGGGAGGTAGTTTGATTGGAGATAAAGTAGGTGGGCACAATGTGTTAGAGCCAGCGGCTTTGGGCGTTCCAACCATAACCGGACCTAGTTATTTCAATTTTGAAGAGATTGTCGTCGCGATGAAGAAAGAAGGTATTATAGATATTGCCCGAAATTCTCAGGAAATTGCACTTTATACAACACTCTACATGAATAATAAAAATCAACGAAATGAAATAAGTAACAAGCTAAAAGTATTTACATCTAAAAGGTGTGGTGCTTTAACTTCTACAATCCAGAAGCTTAACGCTATAAATGGTCAGTAAATTTAAAAAACATCAAATTCAATATTGAAGCAAAGCATTGAGCATACATACAAAGCTTAGTAATAAAAATGATGCCATTGGTTAAAATAAGCCGTCACATTGACTTCTCAAAGAGCTATCAAAATGAAATTTATAGAAAAAATCCGTATAAACAAGACATCCCCACATGAATGGCTAATATGCCTACCAATAATATGGGTTTTTTCGGGCCAACTAATAAACTCTGATTCTTACAAAGCTATGATCGTGCTGTCAGTAATTTCTCTAATTACTTCAGTTTGGAAGTATGGTTGCAAAACAATCATCCATAACATCACAAAGAATAAGTGGATTCAATTTATTGGTGTAATGCTACTATCGACTATATTTTATAAAGAATACAATAATTCAATCTCCAATGGCTCTTTGCGTGCTTATGCAATCATGTTTGTTTTTCTTATTTCTTTTCCAAATAAACTATCGAACAAACTCTTTCACAATCTTCACTGGCTTTTGTTTATTTCCAGCTTATTTATGTTAACGTACACCATTCTTAACATGTATTATTGGAACAATCCTAGAGCCTTATGGGATATAAATCCTATACCATATACCACAATATCTGCAACTGTAGCGATTGGTTCAGTATGTTATCTTTTAACCTCAAAATCAAAACAAGTTTGTAATGTAAGTCTAATAACTTTTATATTTAGCTTTAATTCATTAGTAATAGGCCTTTCAAGAGGGCCATTTTTAGCTTTACTTTGTTCTTTGTTTATTGTTGTTATCTTCACTCAACGAAAAAAATGCCTTAAATATGGTAGATTACTATCTGTCATTGCTATCGCTGTTTCATCTATCATAATTCATTCATCTCTTGTTACCGAGAGGGTAAGAAATACCGAAAATGCTATTGAAACAATCAAACAAGGTGGAACAGATACATCGATTGGAGCAAGATTAAAGTTATGGCATTCAAGTATCTATTCAATATTTGAGAAACCGATACTCGGTTTGGGTAATGAAGAGAAATCATTTAGAGAAGAGTTAGCAAGTAAGGGTGTTATTGAGCAAGAAACAACTCAATGGAGCCACTATCATAATCAGTATATCAATACTTTAGTTAAGCAAGGAGGAGTAGGGCTAGCATTATTAATGCTATTGATTATCTATCCTCTAACACAACTAAAATTTTTAGATACGCTTCCTGCTAGTATGGTGCTTGGGGTATTGGTTATCTTCTGGGTTGCTGCTCTTACAGATATTCCTATGAATCATGCTCAACCGCTGATTATGTATATAACACTAATTTCCCTAAACTTGCTTCAAGAGAAAAAAGAATAAATAGTATATTTCTTATACTCACAAATCAGAACTACAAGGTAATGATTGGTACCTTGTAGCTCTGAGATTATAGTGGATGCTTAAATAATTAATGTATATTATGTTGAGCATTAGCCTTCCATACAAGATCACATATTCCATCCGTCGGTTTAAAACCTGTTGGAGCCTCAAGTAATATGCTCCGAATTTTATCATGCTCAAAGTTATGACAAGCTTCATCTAACTTACTGAGTATCTCTTGGTACTGAACAAGCGGTAAATAGCTCTCATGAGCAGCCATAATACGTTCATGGCCAGTTTCCTTGACGTTATCTCCAATCAAAAGCTCCTCATAAAGCTTTTCACCAGGCCTTAAACCTGTGCAGCGTATTTCGATATCACCATCAGGATTCTCATCATTCCTCACCTCGAGCCCCGAAAGATTAATGAGGTTTTTAGCTAAATCGATGATCTTCACTGATTCTCCCATATCAAGTACAAATACGTCCCCTCCTTTCCCCATGGCTCCAGCTTGAATAACTAACTGGGCAGCTTCTGGAATAGTCATAAAATATCGAGTAATATCTGGGTGAGTCAGAGTGATCGGGCCTCCATGCTCAATTTGCTGCTTGAACAAAGGCACGACAGATCCGGATGAACCAAGAACATTACCGAAGCGAACCATGCAGAACCTTGTAGCTATAGCTTTATGAAGCTGTTGCTCAGCGAGTGCTTGCAAGCCTAGTTCAGCTAAACGTTTAGTTGCTCCCATAACATTTGTCGGTCTTACAGCTTTATCGGTTGATATCAATACAAAAGACTCGACACCACTTTCTATTGCAGCCATGGCGGTGTAATAAGTACCAAAAACGTTATTTCTTACGCCCTCTACAACGTTGTGCTCAACTAATGGAACGTGTTTATATGCTGCAGCATGATACACTGTGTTTACTTTAAAGGCGCTCATCACAGCCGATAGACGATTTTGCCGCTGAACGGAGCCAAGCAAAGGAATAACCTCTGAATCTAGCCCTTCATTCGCAATATAACTGTTTAACTCTTTGTCTATCTGATACAACGCAAACTCTGAAAGCTCATAAAGTATCAGCTTTCTTGGTTTATTTTTAATAATCTGGCGGCATAACTCAGAACCAATAGAGCCTCCAGCCCCAGTCACCATTACGATTTTACCTTTAATATTAGCTTCTAACAGTTTCTGGGTTGGGGCGACAGGGATGCGACCGAGCAAATCCTCTATCGCTACCTCTTTTAACTCGTCTATCTTTACGATGCCCAAGACAAGATCATCTAAGTTTGGGATAGTTAAAACATCGATACCCTTGGCTGTTAGCAAAGACGCTGCATCTACTTTCTGTTTTTTCGGAGCGGAAGGAATGGATAAAATCGCTTTATGAATACCATGCCTGCGCTTTAATTCTCCAATACTATTTGGTGAATAAACCTTAACACCAACAACTGTCCTTCCAATTAGAGTTGGATCATCATCAATATAAGCTTTAACATTATATAGCTCACCTTTTTGCAGCATTACAGCCAACTGGCGTCCAGCCTTACCTGCTCCATAAACGATAATGTTTTCTCGTCCCTTTGATGAAACACCTTCAATAAGGCTTACGATAATAAATCTTGAAAAAAAGGTTAAAATGAAAGAAAAGCAAAAGAACAATATTGGTAAGGTTCTCGGTAACATCACTTGGTTAAAGTAGGAAATAAAACCTAGAAAAAGCACAACAATACATAATGAACTTATAATTAACTTCGTAATACTATTCATTGCATGTCTTAATACATGTCGATATACACCTCGAACCCAACAAATAAACACAAATACTGTTGCTGATGAGATTGATAGGTATAAATAGCTTGAATAGTCTATTAAGTACTCTAATTGATAGAACCTTGTAAAGACAGCTATCCAAAAGGACAGTAAGATAAAATTAAAATCTAATACAGCTATTAGCGTATCCTTAACTCTGCGTCTCAAAAAAAATTCTTTCATTACAACCAACTTGAGATTACTCATTCATTTATCTTGTGGGATATCTATATTATTCAGCTATGAGAAAAAACCCATAGCTGTTCACTCTAATCGATAAATTCTCTAAACCACAATTCAACTGCCATCAGTGCTCTTATTTCTCGGGTGTTATTAGAAACCCCTTTACAATGATGATCATAAAGCTCTTGGACAAAATCATGGTTAAAAATCCTTCTTGATTTTGCCTTTTCACTAAATAGGAGATCGGAGACCATTCCCTTTAAGTCCGTTTTGAGCCATTCACCAATAGGAACTGTGAACATTTGCTTTTTACGGTAAGCTAACTCCTCGCCTATCAGGTTAGATACGGTCTTTTTGAAAATGTACTTAGTCTCACCATCGTGTAGTTTTAATTCACCTGGAATTGAAAAAGCTAACTCAATCATTCTAAAGTCTAGAAATGGAGCACGATTTTCAATAGATACAGCCATTCCCATTCGATCAGGTTTAACCAAATTATTTCCAGGCAGCAATAGCTTGGTATCTATATATAAGGCTTGGTTTATTCTGTCCTGATGCTTTACTTTCTTAAACACTTGCTTAGCAAAGTAGTGGCTATCGACCCCAGCCAAAGCTTCTAACATAGAATCGCTGTATAACTTACTCTTCGACGCTTGTTGGAATAATGAAATACTTTCCAAAAACTTAACCTGAAACTCTTCATCACTTAGCGAGTCAGTGTCTGAGCCAAAAAAGTTTTTGTATTTATCATATCCGGCAAATAACTCATCGGCACCATCGCCTGTCAAAACCATTTTTACTTCTTTTGAAGCAAGTTCTGCGACTTTATACGTCGGCATAAAGGAAACATCACCATGTGGTTGATCGCAATGATATGTTGATTTCCCCCACAAATTCAGAAGGTTTGCTTCTACTTTTTCGCAAACATGCTCAGTATTGAATCTTTTTGCCGCAGCCTCTGCGTAGGGGGATTCATCGTACTTTTTATCATGAAAACCAATCGAAAATGTTTTGACTGGTTTTTCTAAATGCTTCGCCATATAACCAACAACAGAGCTTGAATCTACCCCTCCAGATAGGAACGCCCCAAACGGAACGTCCGCCCTTAAACGAAGTCGAACTGCGTCATCTAAAGTCGTATCCAACTTCTCAATCCAGGACGACTCACTTGCTTCTTCTGGTTCAATCTCAGCAACATCCCACCAAGATATTTCCTCAATACCTGAATTGGAAATAGAAAGGTAGCTCCCCGGCATTACATGTTCCACACCAGAAAACATTGTCATTGGCGGTACCACATAGTTGTAAGAGATATAACTATCTAACGCTCTCTTGTTTAGTTCTCTTGGAATACCAACTTCCAAGATTGATTTTATTTCCGAACCAAAGGCCAACATTCCGTTGTGGTTAGCATAATATAGTGGTTTTTCTCCAACACGGTCACGAATGAGATACATAGTGTCTATGCGTTTATCATAAATACTGATTGCAAACATACCGTTTAGCATTGAGATGAAGTCAATACCGTGCTTTTGGTAGAGTCTTAATAATACTTCTGTGTCACATGTTGTTTTACATTCAAAAGGGGTCCCAGCAAGTTCTTGAGCAAGTTCAACATGGTTAAATATTTCACCATTTTGAACCACAACAATATCGTGCTCATCGGAATAAAAAGGCTGCTGTCCGTGCTCTAAATCTAAGATTGCTAACCTCTGGTTTCCGAGTGCTCTACCTTCTCGGTGGTAATACCCCATGCCATCAGGTCCTCGATATACAATCGCCTCCCCCATAGCACGCACTATTTCTTGGCTTATAGAACGATTAGAAAAGTCGAAGTAACCGAAAATACCACACATATTAATTCCCACCTTTGCTAATAACTTGCTTCACTGTCATCGCTATAATTTTTAGATCGAGATAAATGTTATGAGCCTTTACATACTCTAGATCTAATCGTGTACGCTCTTCTGGTGTCGTATTTGAACGCACCGTAGCTTGAGCCAAACCCGTGATTCCCGGTTTAACGCTATTTCTTAAGTGCCATTCATCTGGAGTATAGTTTTTTTCTTGGACGGGAACGTCAGGACGAGGGCCAACGATACTCATATCACCCAATAGCACGTTTATAAGTTGCGGTAATTCATCAATGCTTGTTCTTCTGATTACTCGTCCAACTCTAGTGATTCTTGGATCATTTTGTTGAGTGAAATAAGGGCCTACTTCGGATGCATTGCATTTCATACTACGAAATTTATACATCCCAAACTCTCTCCCCCCTAACCCCACTCTTTTTTGTTTAAAAAATGGTGAACCTGGATCATCGACAAAGATGATGACCGCAACAACAAACAAAAGTGGCGCGAGTAAAATCAATGCCAACGCCGAAACTAAACAATCAAAAATAATCTTCACATTTCACCTTCTACAATGCCGTCCACAATTCTTTTTAGTTCGTTTTTATCATGTTGAACCTGTTCATAAGTTCTATTTTTCAATCTCTCTATCTCGGAGTACAAGCGCGAAACTTCTAGCTCTAGATCGAGTTTGCTCTTTAGCTCCATGAGGTTTTTAGAGCGCTGATGAAATGCTCTAGACAATATAACCGCACTAGAACCAAGACGAACATGCTCCCCCAAGATCAAACTCGCAGGTAATGTCCCTTCGCCAATTCTAGCCACCCCGCCAAAGCCAAATCGCTTTCCAGAAGTTTTTATTACCGCAACTAATTGATCCAAGTATCCTGTTGAAATGATCTCGAACATGAAACGAAAGCCCAACTCTCTATGCAAGTCATTCAAACCTATATAGAACTCTGATACATAAGGGCTATCAACATAAGTTTCTAAAGACTCGGCGGCAGTTTTTGTCTCAATAAGAGGGATGAATTTGGCTCTGCCATTTATCATTTTACCAACAGTGTTCACCTCTTCTTTTGAGTGAAACATTGGTAACATAATGATATCAGCGCCCTCGGTAATAGCTCGTTCGACTTCTTTGTTAGTATTGTTATTGAAGGGGTTGATACGAACCAATACTTCAGATGAACCTGATGCCGCTTTAACCTTATTAATGTCTTCTTCAGAATGATTACTTATTACAGTGTCTAAATGTCCTTGACGCTCATACTTACCAAGAATTTCCAGGTCAACAAAAATACGTTTGATACCACAACTGTTAGCATAACAAGCAATATCTGGGTTATTCGTTATATACATAAAATTCATACTAGCTCCTACTATTCATAAACCTAAACATTAAAACAAACACTAATAAAATTGATGATACATATACCCCTATAGTAAAGGTTCCAATAATAGGTTCTAGTGTAGTAACAAAGCTCTTTACCGTATACAAAATAACAAACGTTATCAATAGCAATGAAATACCAAGTACAAGCATTCTCATATCGATATAGAATGGAAAAATATTATGCCCAATTCGAAGAGCAATAAAAAAACATATTGCTGTAGAGGCGTAAAAGGTTATTAGAAAATAAAATAAATCTTTAATTGGTGGTTGCACCAACATCAAAAAAGAAAAAATGACAACGCCCAACAAGGTGGTCACTATGAAAGGTCGCTTCGTATCCATTCTTGATGAAAAAATAGCCAACACAATGCCGTTCACGCACTGAAACGGCAAACTTATGGCATATACCTTCAAATATTCAGAGATATTCATCAACTGAGTGTGACTTAATGCACCCCAACCATAAATAGTTTCAACTATAGTATCCGCATAAAGAATCATTGCTGTTGTCACAAGTATGGACATAAAAAGGCTAAAACATAATATATTAGATGCTAGTTTTAAGAACTTACCTTCATTACCATCAGAGTATATTCCCGATAATTTAGGAAGAAATATGATACTAAATACAGTTGATAGGATAATTAAAGGCAGCTCTACTAACTTAATTGTGTAATTCACTAAAGACAGTGCCCCTCCTCCATCAATGGAGGCTACGGTACGGACAATTATTGGTAAAATGAAGATAACACCACCTGCAGCCAAAGCATAAAAATATCTAGATAATAAATCTCTGCTTATTAAATTCCTTTCACGCTTGAAAAAAAATGGGGGTAAGCCTATAACAAGTACTTGTGATAACCACCGCAATAAAGACGCAAACACCAAGCCAATCGATATCAATATAAATCCACTATCTAAAAAGGCTGATAAGTAAACAAATACAATAATAGTAAGATTAACTATTAACGTACTCAAAGAGGTAATTGTGAATCTTTCTTTGGCATTTAGATAAGCTAACGAAGCACCAGTTGCCAACGAAAAAGGCAATGCAAGCAAGCTAAAGAAAAAGTAATCTTGATTGTTTTCTATAAATTCTTTATTCATTCCCAAAGCAAGGAATGATATTAATTCGCTCCTAAATGGATAAGAAAGTAAGCAAACCGTTAAGCCAAAAAGAATCATTACAGACGTTACTTGCTTGTAAAGTAACTGACTCTCTTCTTCATTTAATTTTTTGAACTCTGGAACTAGTGCCATACTCATGGCACCTCCCATGAGTAAGTTAACTAAAAAGTCAGGGGTCGTAAGCAACAAAACAATAAAATCGCTGTTTTCTGTTGCCCCAAAGTTATTTGCGATTATTATTTCACGAAGAAAACCACTAAATCGACCAACAAACAGTCCGAGCGAAACAATTAATGCACTAAGGAAGATTGTCTTCATGAGTATAGCGACAACCCTAGATATCTAGAAATTTCACGTGAAATATTTTCTGTAGCTAGGCCTTCATACAAACTTATGCCGTGAGTGGCTTTTTCAAACTCTTCAATAATGGCATTGTACAACTCATTTTCATGAAATACTGGTGTGGATAAGCCAGCCTTGTAGAATGAATTGTAGCGATTGAAAACTGTTCCTTCTAATGTAACTAATCCCAATCCCATGGCTTTGCCTTCCAAACCAACGGTGCTCATGTTAGTCAGAACAACATCTGATTGTGCTAGCTGCTCATGGAGAGAGTCCTTTTTACCTGAGACATGCAAGTTATTATAATCTGAATAGTCAATAACTTGATTCGGGTGAGGTCTTACAATCACTTTCCAATCATGTTCTTGAGCAAGAACATTGAGCTTTTTTCGAACTCTAAATGCAAACTCCGGTTCGCCTACAATATCAGGATATAAATGAAAGTGTTTAGGCAGGTGACAATCTGCAAACAAAAGTGTTAGTTGATTCGTTTTTTTTCTTCTTTCTGTCAGTTTGATACTGTCAAAAACTGGCGTACCGGTGACAACAATTCGAGCTAAGCAACTTTTCCTTGATGCTTCCAAGTTGGATTTAACTTCATTAGAAAGGACGCAAATAATATCGGCTAACTCATCGTTAGCAATATCCAAAACTCCAGAAAGCCCACCCTCAATCCATAGCCCATCATTGATACAAAGCGTAGGTACACCACACTTCTTCGCCGCAGACAAAGAAGCTCGTTCAGCTCTGATTGCATTCGTTGTTATAAGCATATCAGGTGAAAGAGATTGAATGATTTTTATCAATGTAGATTCTGGATAGAAAGCAGCTCTTCCTTTGCTTTCATACAAAGACTTTGCCTCCTCTAGACCTACGCTCTTGACAAGATCATAGTATGAGCAACCCATATAATATAGGCTATCTTCATATTGCACTTCGTCATTATGTCCAAGGTTAGCAAGGAGGCTTTCACCCGTAGTCACGACTTCCAGCTCGAAGAGTTCTTTGAAAGATCGAAATGTCACATACGGTACGCCTCGAGCAGCTAAGTAAGGAGCTGCTAAAGTCAAAGCTAAGATCGTTATCTCGTATTCATCTTTGAGCTGCTGGTAAAGAGGCTCAACGATCGTTACGTGTCCACCACCGTAACACACCATTAGTAGTTTTTTTTTCATTGCCTAACCTTAAGACCAAATCTGTACCGTCTAAATATCAACCTATCAATGCCCCGTTAAACCAGCCAAATTGAGTGTAATTTAACCACACTACAAAATATTCAAGCTAATGTACTGATCGCCCTAGCCTAAGAAGATTGAGAGTGTATTTTAAAACTATTTATTAGTTTGTTAGGACATCAACAACTCTAAAGGCCGGAATGTACTTCAGTTGATCAAGCTTAAATCAGTCTCTAGCTTTAGTTTATTCATTGTCTTGTTTTGATAGCAGTATCTCTGCAATTTGAAATTCAACAGGAAAATTGATATCGAAGACTTCTTCTACAGGCATAACAAAGTGCTTTGGTTTGTTTCCAAAAAAGTAGCTGTTTTCTAGCATATCTTTGTGCCTTTGAATAAAAATAGCTCCATCTTGTGCATAGAGAGGCTCCAGCTCAGATGCCAAAGTATGTCTTTCTGCATAAGGATCATAGTTTAAAACTTGGAAATTGGAGTCCCAGAGGTGCTCTTTTAACTCGTATACAGATAGTAAAGAGTCATACCCTTTTTCCTCTGAGTGAAAAAAAGCGTTTACAGCGCTTTCATAAGTATCGACAGAAACTAGTGGGTTTGTACAATGAGCCCAAACGACGACATCAGCGGAAATCAAGCTACACATATTGCCGATCATATCGTTGGCACTAGCACGAGCTTCATCACAGTAGTAGTCAGGTCTCTTAACTACCTCTGCCCCTCTCGCTTTTGCAAGTTCTAAAATCGTTGCATCTTCAGAGCCGACTACAACACGACTGATCGAAGGGCATTGCTTTAAGATATCGATTTTACGTTCTAGGAGGCTACTGCCATTTATTGGCAGAATATTCTTGTTTGGAATTCTTTTACTTCCACCGCGAGCTACTATCACAGCTACAACATCCACATTAATCACCTATATCAAAAAACGCCAATTTATAGGATTATACCTTGCTTACAAATAATACAACCCCAAACTCTATTCAAACAACTGAGTCTACACTGACTTCGAAAGGTAAACCATACAAACCCCACCTGATAACCTCTGTGGGTTCACTATGATTTGGTATTTACTGTACCAATAGCTCAATCTTACTTGAACTACTCCCCCCAAAAATCATGTGTAAACATAGCATAACTGATTTAACTATAGGCTTGATTACTAAGTGGACTCAATGGTCTAACCACTTCCAGTTAGATTCGTTCCAGCTAATATTCAGCTTGGACTTTTCTTTTTCAAAGGATCTTTTTAGTCTCTGCCAATTATGTTGTTTCCAATTATCTCCTTGTTTCTTATTACACTTATCAAAGTCAATAATCCACACCCTATCTTGATCATCAATCAAGATGTTGTGGATGTTAAGGTCAGTATGATTCACTTGCGCCTCATGCATCTTACGAATTTCAGCGCCTATCTTTTGGTACATTTCCTTAGGCAATGCCTTATCTCGTAAGATCGCCACTAGGTCTTGAGCATTAGGGACTTTTTCACTCAAAAGATCGGCTTTATAGGTGACGCCGCTTTTCACCACTCGAGCGGCAATCGGCTTAGGGACGTTAACCCCCGACTTCTGAAGTACTTTAAGTAGTTCGAACTCTTGGTAGCTGCGAGTCTTCTCATCACCAAAGTATAGGTAACTGTCTTCAACAAGTTTGCCAAATAGGCCACCACGACGGTAATGGCGCAATGCTGCTTGAATAGTGTCTAACTCAACAAACCACGTCGTACCACGCCCGGTGGCGCTCCCTATGATTTTATTCTGTTGCTGCCAATACTCAGCGTCAAAGGCATGCTTTGCCTGATCCTGTGAAATTAATGATTCGTCAAACCAAATCACTTGATTGTCAAAGTTAAGCGTTTGCATCCTATCTACCTACTTAATTGCTTAGTTTTATTTTACATTCCCCTAGCCCAACTGCATAATTCTTATTAATCAATTTGATAGAGCTCACCTCATGCCTTTGTTCGAATCTGCCCCTAAATCACTCTGTATTTTGCGACTTTCTGCGATAGGTGACGTGTGCAACACCATCGCCACTGTTCAAGCAATTCAAAAGCAATGGCCTGCTACCAAGATTACTTGGATCACCGGAAAGTTAGAAGCTCAATTACTCGCTGCAATTGAAGGCGTGGAAGTGCTCACCTTTGACAAGAAAGCGGGCCTTGAAGGCTACAAGTCGTTGTGGCGACAGCTCAAAGGTCGTGAGTTTGATGCGCTACTTCATATGCAATACGCACTTCGTGCTAGCTTTGCCATTCTGGGTATCAAGGCAAAATACAAACTCGGGTTTGCAGCCGATCGCAGTCAAGATTTTCAGACGTTATTTACCAATACCAAAGTGAGTTCGCCCTCTTCACTGCATGTCGCAGATGGGTTAATGGCCTTTGCTCAACACATTGGTGTTCACGATACAACGCTGAATTGGTCTCTGTCCTATAAAGAGTCAGACAACGCATGGGCACAGCAACAGCTCGACACCAACAAACCTAACCTACTCCTGGTTCCTGGCGCCAGTAAAGCCTATAAGAACTGGCATGCACAAGGTTATGTTGATGTGGTTAACCATGCCCGCAATCAAGGCTGGAATGTCATTCTAGCAGGTAGCCCAGCGCAGGTTGAAGTCGAGTTGACACAAGCGATTCAAGAAAAGCTAACCGAACCTTGCCGCAACTTGGTTGGTAAAAGCTCTATCATGCAGATGCTTGCTATTATTGATAAAGTAGAGCTTGTCATTGCCCCCGATACCGGCCCAACTCATATGGCGAATGCGATGCAAACACCGGTTATTGGTTTATACGCCCACCATAACCCACGCCGCGTTGGGCCTTACCACTACCTGCAATATGTGGTGTCGGTTTACGAAGAGGCGATACTGGCAGAGACGGGTAAAACGAGCCAAGATCTAAGCTGGCGCACACGAGCAAAAGATGAGCAAGCGATGCAGCTTATAAAAAGTGAAACGGTCATTCGCATGTTTGACCAAATAGTCACTGATATTTACCCACAATACCAATGCCTTAAACCGCACGAATAAGGAAGAAATCTTGTCTAAACCAACTTTAGCCGTTGCTTTAATTGTAAAGAATGAAGAGAAGCATCTTGAGGCATGCCTTAATACTGTAAAAGGTTGGGCCGATGAAATCATCCTACTCGACTCTGGTAGCAGCGACCGCACAGAAGAGATCGCAAGGCAATACACCGATAAGTTCTACACCAATTTAGAGTGGCCCGGCTTTGGGAAGCAAAGACAACTTGCTCAACAATATGTTACGGCTGATTATGTTTTATGGTTGGATGCTGATGAACAAGTGACCCCTGAATTAAAACAGAGCATTTTAAAGGCAGTGGCAGAAGATAAACCCAATACGCTGTTTCAAGTAAATCGATTAAGTGCCGCATTCGGAAAATTCATCTATCACTCAGGATGGTCCCCAGATTGGATAGTTCGCCTCTATCGTACAGATTACACCCAATATAATGACTCTCTTGTTCATGAGAAAGTTGAAAATCAAGACTACGCGATACAAAAACTCGATGGGCGGTTGCATCACTATACCTATGAGCACCTTCACCACTACATCAATAAAACGACAGGTTACTTAAAAGCTTGGACAGATGAGAGAGAAGGTAGAAAGAGTGCCGGCCTAACAACAGCACTAACTCACGCTTTTGCAAGCTTCATTAAGATGTATATTATTAAACGTGGTTTCTTAGATGGTAAGCATGGCTTTATTCTAGCTTGGCTATGTATGCACTCTACATTCGTAAAATATATCGATCTATACCTACGAGAACAGGCAAAGAAATAATGAAAACAACTTTAATAATTACAACTTATAACTGGAAAGAAGCTTTAAAATCCGTGTTAAGAAGTGTAAAGCGCCAAACCGTTTTGCCTGATGAAGTCATTGTGGCAGATGATGGTTCTCGAGAAGACACCAAAGAAATGATTGACCAAATGCGTAATGGTTTTCCTGTTCCATTGATACACAGCTGGCATGAAGACCATGGTTTTCAACTCTCTATGAGCCGTAACCGTGCTATAGCTGAAGCATCTGGCGATTACCTGATTATGATTGATGGCGACATGGTGTTGTCTCACACCTTTATCGAATCACATAAACGCGTGGCGAAACCAGATTGGTTTGTCCAAGGTGGACGAGTGCTGACTGACGAAGCATGCAGTCGTGAAATTATGGAGAATGGATTAGTTCCTTCTTTCTTTAGCAAGGGGATCCGCAACCGTAAGAACTGCATCACAAATTCATTGCTAGCTAACTGGTTCTCTTATGAACGCAATAACGACAACGCGACTCGCGGCTGCAATATGGCATTTTGGCGACAAGATGTTATCGCAGTTAACGGCTTCAACCAAGATTTTGTAGGGTGGGGACGTGAAGACAGTGAGTTCGTCCACCGCATGCTGAACTCAGAAAAGTCCCGTCTTTATCTAAAATTCGCAGGTGTCGGCTACCACCTATACCACGAAGAAAACTCACGTGCATCACTTACTCAAAACGATGAGATATTAGATAACACGATAAAAAACAATCTAAAACGTTGTACTAACGGTGTTGATAGTCTCCTAGGTGGAGAGAGTTATGAGTAACAAAGTAATATATCCAGGTACCTTTGACCCTATTACTAACGGGCATCTAGACTTGATTGAGCGGACTACTAAAATGTTCGAGGAAGTCGTAATTGGCGTTGCGGCGAGCCCATCCAAAAATACGATGTTCGATCTAGAAGAACGAGTAAAATTGGTTCGCCAATGTTGCCGACACCTAACAAATGTTTCCGTTGTAGGCTTTAGCGGACTCCTTGTTGACTTCGCTGAAGAACAGAAGGCCAGTGTTTTAATCCGAGGCTTACGTACTACAATGGACTTTGAGTATGAATTCGGATTGACTACTATGTACCGTAAACTTTTACCAGGTTTAGAGAGTATCTTTTTAACACCTTCTGAAGAATTTGCATTCTTGTCATCTACCATTGTCAGAGAAGTGGCAATTCACGGTGGTGATGTAAAGCAATTCGTTCCTCCCGAGGTGAATAACGCTATATTAGAGAAAGTTAATCGATCATGAAGAAATTTAAGTACTACTTAATTAACGGAGTTCTCGCTAACCTCCCTTCATTTTTATTTCGTTTCTCTGCAAAAATATTACTACGCAGGAAGAATGAGTATGACATAAGTTACCTGCGGCAGCGTGTTGACTATTACAACAAAAATGATTCTAGTTTTATATTGACTAGCCCAAACTTAACCCAAGTTAGTAGATTTAAAAAGACTGGTGGTAGTGCGTACTACTATGACTTACTAAAGGTCGTTAAGAGTTTTCCACAATTTGCCACTTTCAAATATGTTAACGGAGATGTCATTGATATCCCCAGTGAACCTAGCTTCTTAAAAAGCCGTCCAATTGAAGGGAATAACGCTAATTCAGTGTTACTAAAGCTTAATGCTGTCAGACATTATTTTTTTGTGGAGAATGACCGACCATTTCTAGAAAAAAAGGATATGTTGGTATGGCGAGGCACAGGATTTAGGCCAAATAGGAGGACGTTACTCGTTACACATTTTAATAACCCTCGCTGTAACGTCGGCCGTATTGACACAAAAGATGACGACCTTGAACAACTAAACTATGTCACACCATCAATGACTATTTCCGAACAACTGAATTATAAATTTATACTTAGCTTAGAAGGTATGGATGTTGCTACTAACCTAAAGTGGATCATGTCATCAAATTCACTTTGTTTTACTCCTAAATTACATTTTGAAACATGGTTCATGGAAGGGAAACTTAAACCAGGCTTTCATTTTGTTGAAATAAAAGATGACTTTTCAGATCTAAACGAAAAGATGGATTATTATCTGAAGTATCCACAAGAGGCACAAGCGATAATTAACAACGCTCACCAATGGGTTAAACAATTCCAGGATCTGAGGAGAGAGCGGTTGATTTCATTACTCGTGGCACAAAAATACTTTCAAAAATCAGGGCAAGTTGTTTCTAATGAGTGAATATCACAGCAAACCCGGAAACGCCGGGATTAAACGAGTTATCAAAGCAACAGGGTATTCAGTCAAAGGAATAAAATCAGCCTTTCAGAGTGAAGCTGCGATCAGGCAAGAACTTGCACTTTGCTTAATTTTCATACCTATCGCATTTTATCTCGATATCAGCAAACTAGAGACTTTAGCCCTTGTAGGAACCCTAGTATTTATCTTTATATTAGAGCTAATCAACTCAGCAATAGAAGCTGTCGTTGATCGGATAGGTCCAGAGCATCACGAGCTCAGTGGTAAAGCGAAAGACATAGGTTCCGCGGCAGTCATGGTTGCAATTCTATTTGCTATCTTCACTTGGTTATTAATATTGGTTTAAGTTAGATTTATGTTTCAAAATAACACCAAAAAGCTCACTCGTATTATTTGGTTACAAGTTGCTTTATTCACTATTTTTGCGTCACTGTTTAGACAGGTTTTCACGTTTTTAATTGGTGATACCAGTGAAATATACCAAGTCATCCCAGATTATATTCAATCAATTATAATTGGATTTAGATTTGATTTAAGAGTTGCAACAATAGCCTTTGCACCATTA
>MDTG01150156.1_pt1 | contig 19859 bp, 15 predicted proteins | sample 811421 | NCBI WGS metagenome assembly MDTG01 (sample SAMN05326645, study PRJNA326480) | marine metagenome | isolation source: seawater | place: Pacific Ocean: South East | collected 2011
CAGGGTGCAAATATGGTTTTTATAGCAGCTGGAATGGGTGGTGGAACTGGAACTGGAGCTGCACATGTTATTGCAAGAGCAGCAAAGGAATTAAATATATTAACCGTAGGAGTTGTTACTCTTCCATTTCTATACGAAGGACCATCTAGAATGAGAAGGGCTCAACAAGGATTAGAAGAATTAAGAAAACATGTAGATACAATAATTGTAATTCCAAATCAAAATTTATTTAAAATTGCAAATGAACAAACTACTTTTAAAGAATCTTTTAATCTTTCAAATAATGTTTTAATGCATGGTGTACAAAGTGTAACTGACTTAATGGTAAGACCAGGAATTATAAATTTAGACTTTGCTGACGTTGAAACTGTAATGGCTTCTATGGGCAAAGCAATGATGGGAACTGGTGAGTCGGAGGGAGATGGAAGAGCTATGAAAGCAGCAGAAATGGCGATAAGTAACCCTTTAATTGATGACTATACTTTAAAAGGTGCAAAAGGATTATTGGTTAATATTACCGGAGGTGATGATCTTAAACTTTTTGAAGTTGATGAGGTAGTTAATAAAATAAGATCTGAAGTAGATGTAGAAGCAGAGGTTATTATTGGAGCAATTACAGACCCATCTCTTGATGGAAAAATAAGGGTTTCAATTGTTGCAACTTCTTTAGACGGGCAACAGCCTGAGTCAAAATCAGTGATTAATATGGTTCATAGAATACAAAATAGGAACCCGGGTTATTCTGACTTTTCTAATATTGGACAAGCTTCATCATTTAATTTTTCAGCTAATAATTCTGGTCCTATGTCCCATGGTGCTAATGCGTTAAAGCTTGAAAATGAAGTTACGTCTGAAACTGTTAGCAATCAGTCGGTCAATGAGGATATTAATCAGGTTAATAATCAATATCACGAGGAGTTAATAAAAAGTCATCAGGCTCAGGATATTGTTGAAAATACTACATTTGATCATGAGGTTTCTTTTACAAAAGAAGCAACTCAAGAGAATGAAATCCCAGCAGATGAAGATAATATTAAAAATGATCTTAGTGAGTTTGGAGTAGATAGTGAAGCACCAGATCTATTTAATAACAATAGTGAACTCTCAGATGCAAAAGAATTATTATCAACAGAAGATGATAATCTAGAGGATGACTTAGAAATACCGGCATTTTTAAGAAGACAAAAAAATTAATGGTCTTCAAGAAAATAAATGGAAGCCACCATAGTATCGGATAGTGTAAAACATTACCCTGTACTGCTAAAAGAAATTATTAGCGTTATTTCCCCTCAACATGGTGGCACATTTATCGATTGTACTCTTGGTCAAGGAGGGTACACAAAAGAAATTCTTAAATTTCAAAACACTAAAGTAATTGCCCTAGATAGAGACATAAAAAGTGAAGTTATTGGTAAGGAAATTAAAAAAAAGTTTCCAAATCGTTTTTTGTTCAAAAATTTGAGATTTAGTAAACTAAGTAATCTGAAATTAAAAAATGAAAATATTAAGGGTATTATTTTCGATTTAGGTTTCTCATTAACACAAATTAAAGATTCCGAGAAAGGTTTATCTTTTAACTCTAAAGGAGAGCTTAATATGAAAATGGGTCATAATGATTTTTCTGCAAAAGAAGCAATTAATAATTTAGAGGAAAAAGAAATTGAAAAAATATTAAGATATTTTGGTGATGAAAAAGAAGCTAGATTAATATCAAAAAATATAGTCAAAGTGAGAAAATCAAAAAAAATAGACACCCAAAAACTTGTTAAAATTATAGAGGACTCAAAAAGGAAAAAAAATTATAGAGTCCATAGCTCTACAAAAACTTTCCAAGCATTAAGAATATTTGTAAATAAAGAAATAAGTGAATTAATCTTCAGTTTAACTCAGTCAGTTAAAGTTCTTAAAAAAGATGGTGTTTTGGCTGTAGTGACATTTAATTCATTGGAGGACAAGATAGTAAAATACTTTTTTAAAAGTTTATCTGAAAGTAAAAGCATTTCTAGGTATCAGCCGAAAATTCAGACAAAAGAAATTTTATTCAAAATGCCTTTAAAGAAACCAATAACTCCCTCTGATAAAGAGCTAAAAGAAAATCCCCCATCAAGATCTGCCAAACTGAGATACCTTATTAAAAAAAAAGATGATTATAAAATAGATACTGACATTTTGGAAAAATTTAATTATTTAATAGAGATAGAAAATTTAGGTCTAAAATTATGAAAAGATCAATAGTTTTCAGTGTAATTCTTTTATTAATTATTTCTACTTCTATAATTAAAAATTCAACCAAAGATTTAGATGATCAAATTTACTCCTTACATGAAAACATACTATTTTTAGAAAATAGATACCAAGACTCAAAATTAGAGTTTAATTACTTAAGTTCCTCTGAAAAATTATTTGAATATCAAAAATTATATTTTGAAAAATCATTGATTAAAAAATCACTAAAAGAATTAAAAACTCTAAATGCATCAAGTAAGAAATTAATTATTGGTGATTTGGAAATGACAGGAAATACTTATGAAAAATAAGGGTCAATTTATTTTATATGACAAGGATAATGAATTTGAATACACTAAAATCAAATCTGATATAAATATAAGATTTAATCGAGTAGCGTTCATATTTTTTATCTTTTTTGTCATTTCAATTATTTATTCAATTCATTTGATTCATCTTGGATCAAGGAATTCTAAAGATCTAAATAAAGATCAGGTTCAAGTTTTTAATAAACTCAAGCGTGCAGATATTGTTGATAGAAACGGAAATTTTCTAGCTCGAACTGTGAGTTCGATAGATATTGGTATAAATCCAGCAGAAGTTATTGATGATAAAAAATTATTACTAAGCCTTGGCTATATTTTTCCAAATAAAGATTACAAAGTAATTAAATCAAAATTTGAGAAAAAAAAATTTTTTTGGTTTGAAAAAAAAATTTCCGATGAAAATTATGAAAAAATTATGATGCTTGGAGATAAATCAATAAAACCTATAGAAAAACTTACCAGAATTTATCCACAAAAAAATCTTTTTAGTCATATTATCGGCCAAATTGATGATGACAATATAGGTATCTCTGGACTTGAAAAATCTTTAGATGAGAAACTAAAAAGTAACCTCAAAACAATAAAACTGACTGTGGATAAAGATATCCAATTTTTAATTAGAGAGGAATTAATCAAATATAATAAAATTTTTAAAACAAAAGGGAGCGCCGCAATACTAATGAGTGTTAATACTGGTGAAATTTTATCTTTAGTGTCACTTCCAGATTTTGATCCTAATAAGAGAGTTAATATAACTGATAAAAATTACATCAATAGAGTAACAAAAGGTGTCTATGAATTTGGCTCAGTTTTCAAGACTTTTACACTTGCAGCAGGGATACACGAAAAGATTGTGGAACCAGAGACCAAATTTATAAATTTAGAAAAAAGTATTTCATGCGGAAAAAATATAATTAATGAATATGATAAAAAAATTCCTTCAAATTTAACTGCTGAACAAATTCTAATTAGATCTGGTAACATAGGGTCTGTCAGAATTGCCCAATCAATTGGATTAGAAAAATTTAAAAACTTTTTAGATAAGTTGGGTTTAATCAGCCCAATTCCTTTTGATATTGAGGAAATAGGAATACCCGTACCTTTTAAATGGGGGAAATGCAAATTAGTAACAAGCTCATATGGTCATGGAATCACGACTACCATACTTCAATTAGCAAACGCTTATTCAACAATAGTAAATGGTGGGTATAAAATAAGTCCTACTTTAATTAAACAGAAATCATTTACTAAAAATAAAAGAATCCTTGATAATGGAGTATCAAAAAAAATTAATACAATTTTACGAAAAATTGTTACTGCAAAAGAGGGTACAGCATCATTAGCAAATGTTAAGGGATATCAGATTGGAGGAAAAACTGGTACTGCTCAAACAAGTAGCATTGGAGGATATTCAAATAAAAAAATTAATACTTTTTCCTCTATTTTTCCCACATCTAATCCTAAATACGTTTTTATTGTTATGTTAGATGAGCCAAAAACTAATAGTGATTATATTTATCATTATAGAGATGGATCAGGAATTAAGTATAAAGGAACTCCATTTAATACTGCAGGATGGACATCCGTTGAGGTAGCTGGACAAATTATAGAAAAAATTGGGCCTATTTTAGCCACAAAATATAATGAAGTTTATTAACAATGTATCTTGGAAACTTCATCAAAAATATAAACAGAAAATATCATAAATTATATTTCTCTGGGGTAGCTTTTGACAGTAATAAAGTCAAAAAAAATAATATTTTTTTTGCAATTAAAGGATCAAAATTAGATGGAAATAATTATATTTTTGACGCAATTAATAAAGGAGCTAAAATAATAGTTTCAAAAAAATCAATCAAATTAAAAAATAAAAATATTATTTTATTAAAAGATAAAAATCCAAGAAAATTATTGTCTGAAATTTCTTTTAAATTGATAAAGAAAAAACCTAAAAATCTAATAGCTGTAACAGGAACTAATGGGAAATCTTCAATAGCAAATTTTTATTTTCAAATATTAAATTTAAATAAAAGTAAGGCTGCCTCAATCGGAACTCTTGGTGTTTATTATAAAAAAACTAACTTCAATTTATCAAATACAACAACAGATCCTTTACAATTAGGAGAAATTTTAAAAAAACTTAAAAATCAAAAAATTGACAATGTAATAATGGAAGCCTCAAGTCATGGTTTAAGACAAAATAGATTAGATGGATTAGTATTTAATTCAGGAATATTTACAAATTTATCACAAGATCACTTGGATTATCATAAAAATTTAAAAGACTATTTAAAAACAAAACTTTATTTATTTACAAATCTTGTAAAAAAAAATGGAAATGTAATAACTGATTCTCAAATACCTGAGTTTAATGAAATAAAAAAAATTGTTAAAAAGAAATCTTTAAAGTTAAGCACAATTGGTAGCAAAAATAAAAATTTGAAAATCATAAAACATTCGTATCAAAATGAAAGTCAAATCCTTACGATTAGCTATAAAAATATTATCAAAGATTTAAAAATAAACTTAATTGGAAAAATTCAAATTAAAAATATTTTAATGTCATTATTAGCAGCAGAAAAAAGTGGATTAAATTTAAAAAAGATTTTGAATGTCATTCCAAGACTGAAGCCTGTCGAAGGAAGATTTGAAAAGATAGGTATTTTAAAGAATAAGTCAAAAGTGATTTTGGATTATGCTCATACTCCTGATGCTCTAAAAACTTGTCTTTTAAATTTAAAAGATCAATTTCCAGATAAAAAAATAATTTCGTTATTTGGATGTGGTGGAAATAGAGATAAAAAGAAAAGAAGCAAAATGGGAAAAATTGCTGATGCTTTTTCGGATGAAATATATCTGACAGATGATAATCCACGATTTGAGAAACCTAAAAAAATAAGAAAAGATATAAGAATTGGAATAAAAAAAACAAAAGTTATTGAAATTTCAAACAGGGCAAATGCAATAGCTATGGCAATTAAAAATTTAAGAACAGGAGACATTCTTCTTGTTGCAGGTAAAGGTCATGAAAAAACTCAAATTATTGGAAAGAGAAAAATATTTTTTTCAGATAAAAAAATAATTTTGGACTCTATAAGAACTAAGAACTTTACATTATCTAACAATATTAAACTTAATATTATTAAAGAAGTTTCTGGTCATCAATATTTACCTCCCTCAATGAAATTAAAAAAAGTAAGAATTAGTTCAAAGGAGGTAAAAAAAGATGATATTTTTTTTGCAATAAAAGGAAAAAAAAACGATGGAAATAAATTTGTATTAGAATCTTTTAAAAAAAAGGCCTCATTAACAGTCGTTAATAAAATAAAAAAAAATCTTGATCTAACTCGTCAAATTAAAGTTAATAATACACTAAAATTATTAACAGACTCCGCCAATATCTTTAGGAGAAATATTAATACTAAAATAATCGCTATAACAGGAAGCTGTGGAAAAACAACACTCAAAGAATTGTTAGGAAACTCATTAAAAACAATCTCTAAGGTAAGTATATCTCCAAAATCATATAATAATAAATATGGAGTTCCTCTTAGTCTTATCAATTTAAATTATAATGATAAGTATGGAATTTTAGAAATAGGAATGGATAAAAAAGGTGAAATAAATGATTTATCTAAAATTATTGAACCAAATGTAAGTGTTATTACAAATATTAATTATGCACACGCAAAAAATTTTAGAAATATTAAAAATATTGCGTTAGCTAAGTCAGAAATTATTCAAAATACAAAAGCTAAAGGATATGTAGTGCTTAATGCTGATGATAATTTTTTTAAATTACATAAATCTATCGCCCTTAAAAAAAAGTTAAATGTAATTTCTTTTGGAATTAATGATCGAAAATCAAATATCAGACTTAAGAAAATAAATAGAAGAGGTAATTATTACTTAATGAATATCGAAGAAAACAATAATAAGAAAAGTTTTCTACTGTTGAATAATTTTCAAAGTAATATTTATAATATTTTAAGCACATTAGCCGTAATGAGTATTTTCTTAAATATTTCTAAATTAAAAAAGGATATTTTTTTAAATTTTCAAACACCTAAAGGACGTGGAGATATCTCTAGTATTAAGATTGCTAATAAAAAAATAAATTTAATTGATGAAAGTTATAATTCTAATCCTTTATCTCTTAAATCTGCTATACAAAATTTAGAAAAAATGAATTCAAAAAAATCAAAAAAATATCTTTTGGTTGGAGATATGTTAGAACTTGGCAAATACTCAAAAAAACTTCATAAATCTATTGCTCCTATAATTAATAAAACAAAAATTCATAAAGTATTCGTTAAAGGTAAGGATGTTAAATTCATGTTCGAAAAATTATCTAAATCTAAAAAAGGGAGAATTTTACATAGCAAGTCTCAAATTTTAGAATTTATCAAAAAAGACTTAAGTAATAACGATTATTTAATGATCAAAGCCTCAAATGCGACAGGTTTTAATAAGATAGTAAAAGACTTAAAAGGATTAAAATAATGCTATATCAATTTTTACTTAACTTTGTAGATACCTTTGGGTTTTTAAATGTTTTTAAATACTTAACATTTAGAACTGGTTTGTCAGTTTTTACATCTTTAATTATTGTTTTAATTTTGGGTGGTCCAATTATTAATTTTTTTTCAAATCAAAAAATTTTAAATCCGATACGAGATGATGGCCCAGAGGAACACATTGTTAAGAAAATTGGAACACCAACAATGGGCGGTATAATTATATTATTAGGTTTATTGATATCAGTATTATGCTGGAGCGATTTATCAAACATAAATATTTTGTTTTGTATATATATTGCAATTTCTTTTGGGCTGTTAGGTGCCTTTGATGATTATAAGAAGATTAAACATAGCAATGCCTCAGGGATATCTTCAAAGTTAAAAATAATTTTACAAATTATTTTAGCTATTACTGGAGTAAGTTTTTTTGTTTATTTTGTAGATTATCAAGATATGACCAATTTGTATTTTCCTTTTTTTAAAAATTTGATAATAAATCTTGGTTGGTTTTTTATTCCATTTTCAGTATTTGTAATTGTTGGTTCTTCAAATGCGGTTAACCTAACAGACGGCTTAGATGGTTTGGCTACAGTACCAGTAATTTTGGTTGCAGCATGTTTTGCTTTTATTAGCTACGTTACTGGAAATGTAGTATTTTCTGATTATTTACAAATTCCTTACATAGAGGGAACAGGAGAAATTTCAATTTTTTGTGGAGCAATTATAGGCTCATGCCTAGGGTTTTTATGGTTTAATGCTCCGCCAGCAAAAATTTTCATGGGTGACACTGGCTCATTGTCATTAGGAGGGTCTTTGGGAGCCGTAGGGATAATAACAAAGCATGAAATTGTTTTAGCTATTACTGGAGGCCTCTTTGTTCTAGAAGCAGTTTCTGTGATGGTTCAGGTAATATCATTTAAGCTTACAGGTAGAAGAATTTTTAAGATGGCCCCAATACATCATCATTTTGAAAAAAAGGGTTGGCCAGAATCAACAGTTGTAATTAGGTTTTGGATTATTTCAATAATATTAGCAATGATAGGATTAGCTACCTTAAAATTAAGATAATGAATGAAGATTCAAATAAATTTATTAGAAAAAAAATTTTAATTTATGGTCTTGGGAAAAGTGGCCTTTCATCTTTCAAATTTTTAAAAAAAAAAAATCAAGTTTTTTTATTTGATGATAATTTTAAAATTAAATTAAAAAATGATTATAGAAAATATTTAATCTCCTCAAAATTTATAAATAAAACAGAATTTGATGTAATTATATTAAGTCCAGGCATAAATTATAAAAAATGTAAATTAAATAAATTTTTAAAAAAAAATTTAAAAATAATCTATACAGATCTTGATATTTTTTACTCGTTTTATAAAAATAAATGTATAACTATTACAGGAACAAATGGTAAATCAACTACCTGTCAGTTACTATACCAAGTTCTTATCTCTCAAAAATACGATGTTAGATTAGTAGGAAATATTGGATATCCGATTTTATCTTCAAAACGTATTAAAAAAGATACTATCTTTGTTATTGAGGCCTCATCTTATCAATTAGAATATAGTAAATTATTTAAATCTAAATACGCTGTAATACTAAATATTTCTACAGATCATTTAGAAAGACATAAAACATTAAGCAGATATATTTCAGCAAAATTTAAACTTATTAAAAATCAAAGTAAAAATTCAATAGCTTTTATAAATAAATTTGACAAAAATTCTCAAATTAAAATTAGAAATATGAAATATGAGAGTAAAATTTTTAAAGTTGATACAAAGCTTAAAAAAAATTTTATTAATAAATTTAATAATGAATATTTTTTATCAAAATCAAATATTGAAAACCTTTCATTTGTAATTGAATTAGCAAAAAAATTTAATGTAAATAAATCAAATTTACTAAGAATAATAAAAAAATTTAGAGGGTTAAAGTATCGGCAACAAATCATTTTTAAAAATAAGAATTTTATGGTTATTAATGATTCAAAATCTACAAGCTATTCATCTTCAGCAGAAATGCTTAAAAGAAATGTGAATATATATTGGTTAGTGGGTGGTATTCCAAAATTGGGCGATAAATTCAACTTATCTAAAGATAATTTTAAAAATATCAAAGCTTATATTTTTGGAGGTTATCAAAAAAAATTTTATTTTGATTTAAAAAATAAAATTACATCCAAGAAATTTTCTGATTTATCAAAAGCATTAAATGAAATATTTAAGGATATTAAAAAAGATTACACTCCTAAAAAAATTATTTTATTTAGCCCAGCTGCAGCATCCTTTGATAGCTTTAAAAACTTTGAAAAACGGGGAGAGTATTTTGATAAATTAATTAAAGAATATATCTATGCTAAATAATTTTTTTAATTACTTTTCTTATTATCAATGGTGGAAGAATTTAGACAAATTTATTTTTAGTATAATAATCACTTTATTTTTAGTTGGTTTATTTTTCTCATTAGTGTCGACCTCTCTAATAGCATCAGATAAACTTGATACGAATAGTTATTTTTTCTTTTTTAAACATTTAATTTTTGTTCTGATTGGGTTTTTTATTATTTTTATATTTTCTTATATAAATCATAAAACTCTTTATAAAATTTCAATTTATATTTTTTTATTATCTTTAATTTTATTACTTTTGGTTCCTTTTATAGGTATTGAAGTCAAAGGATCAACAAGATGGTTAGACTTAATACTTTTACCTAGAATACAACCAGTTGAATTAGTGAAACCTTTTTTCATCATTATTTTAGCTTTAATTATTTCTAATAATAAACTTTCAAATTTTACAATAAAATTTTCAATTTCTTTTCTTTTAACGTCACTAATTGTTTTTCTATTAGTCTTACAACCTGACCTTGGACAGTCTATATTAGTTATTTTTAGCTGGTTATTATTAATTTTTATTTCAGGAATAAATTTATTTTTATTAATTTCGATATCATTAGTAGGAATTTCTTCAATACTATATATTGTTTTGTATTTTCCAAAATTTGAATACATTAAAAGCAGATTGTTCTCTTTTTTTGATGCAAAAACGGCAACTCACAATTTTCAATCTGACAAAGCAATAGAGTCAGTTATGAGTGGTGGGTTTTTTGGTAAAGGGATTGGTGAAGGAACATTAAAAAATAGAGTACCTGAAGCACATACAGATTATATTATTTCTGTTATATCAGAAGAATTTGGCGTAATAGCAATAATGTTAATATTAATTTTATTTTTAGTATTTATTTTTTCAATACTAAAAAAAGTTGGTAAAGAAACTGATGACACTATTAGGCTAATCCTAGTAGGCTGTGCTAGTTTAATACTTTTACAAGCAATGATACATATTGGAGTTAATATTAGGCTATTTCCCACAACAGGCATGACTTTACCATTTTTAAGCTATGGAGGATCATCAATAATTAGTATCTCAATATTGTCAGGTGTAATCTTAAATCTGACAAAAAGAAAAGTTTTAATTTCATAGTGAAAAAAATATTAATATCAACAGGCGGAACAGGAGGGCATGTTATACCAGCAAAAGTAATTGAAGAACATTTAAGAAATAATTTTACAATATATTTTTCTACAGATATTAGGGGATTTAAGTATTTGTCGAATGTTATAAATGAAATAATAATTATAGATACTCCAAAATTAAATTTAGATTTATTATTACCATTTAAATTAATAAAGTTAATTTATTTAATTTTACAAGCATTTTTATTTTTAAAAAAAAAAAAAATAGAAAAAGTAATTTCAATAGGTGGATATATGTCAATACCTGTAATAATTGCTAGTAAAATTCTTGGTTTATCAATTATTTTAATAGAGCCTAATTTGGTATTAGGACGAGGAAATAAATTTTTTTTAAATTTTTCAAAGAAAATATTTTGTTATTCTCAAAAATTATCTAATTTTCCTAAAAAAAATCTTCATCAAATTCAATTAATAAGACCTTTAGTTTCAAAAGCTTTTTATGATTTAAAAAAGACAAGAGATATTAATAATAAATTTTGTTTTTTAATATCAGGAGGTAGTCAAGGTGCAAAAATTTTTGATGAATTAATAAAAGAAGTTATGGCTGTTATTTCAGAAACATTTTCGATTAAAGTAATTCAGCAGACAAGCTTGGAAAATATTGAAAGTTTAAAAAGATTTTATGATAAAAATAATATTGAAAATAAGATTTTTAATTTCGAAGAAAAATTTATAAATTTGATAAATATGGCTGATCTTTGTATTACAAGAGCAGGAGCTACGTCATTAGCAGAAATTTCAATTTTGAATAAACCCTTTATAGCCATACCTCTACCAAGTGCTAAAGATAACCATCAAATGAAAAACGCTCAGTTTTATGAAGAAATGGGATGCTGTTGGATTTTGGATCAAAAAATTATCAAAAAAGAAAAACTAATAAATATTTTAATGAGTATTTTAAAAAATAAGTCTGATTTAATTATAAAAAAATCAAACTTGGAAAAATTAAATTTAGAAAATTCTTGGAATGATGTAAATCAGAAATTGCAAAAAATAATTAATGAAAATTAAACTAGCTAAAAAAGAAATTATACATTTCATAGGTATAGGAGGCATAGGAATGAGCGGCCTTTCTTTGATTATGAAGGGTCAAGGTTTTCAAGTTCAAGGAAGCGACAGAGATTATAATAAAAATATTGACAGACTTAAAAAAGAAAAGATAAAAATTTTTTTAGGTCATTCAAAGAAAAATTTAATAGATGCAACTATTGTTGTTATTTCTTCAGCTATTAAAAATAATAATCCTGAATTAGTTGAAGCAAGACGAAAAAAAATTCCGATAATTAAAAGAGGCAAAATGCTTGCTAGCACAGTATCATTAATGAAAAATATTGTTGTTGTAGGCTCACATGGTAAAACAACTACAACCTCTCTAATAGCTTCTATTTTTCAAGAAACAAAAATTGACCCAACCATTATTAATGGAGGAGTAATAAATTCAATTAAGAATACAGCTAAATTAGGAAAAAGTGATTGGTCAATTCTAGAAGCTGATGAGTCTGATGGAAGCTTCGTACACATCACTCCCACTTATTCTATAATAACAAATATTGATAGAGAGCACATGGATTTTTATAAATCTATGAAAGATTTAAAGGGTTATTTTATAGAGTTTATAAACAAAGTACCTTCATTTGGTAAATCATTTATTTGCATAGATGATAGAATTAATAGTGAAATAATAAAATTGATTAAAAACAAAAATTTTTACACATATGGTGAAAAAGAAAATGCAAATTTTATTATAAAAAATATTAGACAATATAAATCTTTTTCAAATTTTGATCTTAAGGTTAATATGCCTAATAAAGAAACTTTGATCATTAAAGATATCAAAATACCATTGCTTGGTATTCATAATATAAGAAATACTGTTGGTGCAATTGGAGTTGCTTTGACTATTGGAATTCCAATTCAAAAAATCAAAAATGGACTTAAAAATTTTAAGGGAGTTCAAAGAAGATTTAATAAGATTTTTACATATAATAATATTGATTTCTATGATGACTATGCTCACCATCCAACAGAAATTAAATTTGTATTACAAGGTGTCAAGAAAGTTTTTAATGCATATGAAAAAGTGTGTATTTTTCAGCCACATAGAATTTCGAGACTTAAAGATTTAAAAAGAGAGTTTACTTATGCTTTTAAAGATGCAGATACTGTTATTTTATGTCCAATTTATTCAGCTGGAGAAAAAATTAAATTAGGATTTAGTTATAAAGATTTTGCAAAAAAAATTATAAAAAACTCTAATGTAAAACTATATATGGTGGAGGACAATAACCAGCTATCAAAATATTTAAAACAGAATATGTATGGTAAAAAAATAGTTGTTGGAATGGGAGCTGGTTCAATTTCTAACTGGATTAAAGAACTTCCAAATTTAATGCAATGAAAATTAATGAATTAAAAAAATTACTTGAGAATTTTGAACACAAGATTGTTTACAACGCAGATTTGAAAAAAAAAAATTGGTTTAATATTGGTGGAAAAGCAAAAGTTTTCTTTAAAGCCGATGAATTAAAAGATTTAGTAGAATTGTTAAAAACCCTAAGAAATAGAGAAAAAATTCATGTTATTGGAGCAGGTTCTAATACATTAGTTACAGATGAGATTTATGATGGTGTAGTGATTAAACTTGGAAAAAATTTTAATAGGTTATCTTTATTAAATTCAGAAGTAATTATTTCAGGTACAGCTGTTTTAGATAAAAAAATAGCAGAATTTGCAGCTCAAAATAATTTAAGTGGATTTGAATTTTTATTTTGTATTCCAGGCACTATAGGGGGTGGCCTCAAAATGAATGCTGGATGTTTTGGTTCAGAAATAAAAGATATTTTAATTTCAATACAAACTATAGATAAAAATGGAAATATATTATCAATTCCTGCAAAAGAAATAAAATTTGATTATAGGAATAATAACTTATCAGATAATTTAATATTTTTAAGTGCATCATTTAAGGGTCAAAAAAAAGAGTCACAAAAAATATTAGATAAAATGCTAGAATTAAAAAACAAAAAAGAAAACAACCAACCAAGTAAAATTAAAACAAGTGGAAGCACATTTAAAAATCCAATTAATCAGACAACAAAAAGAGTCTGGGAATTAATTAAAGAGTCTGTGCCAACTGATACAAAATTTGGAGATGCATGCATTTCGGAAAAACATTCAAATTTTTTTGTCAATCGAGGTAATGCTTCATTCAATGATATGAAAAAATTGATTAATTTTGTTGAAAAAAGTGTATTCATTAAAACGGGAATCAAAATTGAAAAAGAAATAAAAATTTTAGAAAATTGAAAAAAAAAATTCTTATAATTTCTGGTGGTTACTCAAAAGAGCGAGAAATAAGTCTTCAAACAGGTAAGCAAGTTGCTAAAGAATTAAAAAAAAATGGATATAGAATAAAGATATGCGAACCAAATTATAAAATATTTGTTCTATGCAAAAAATTCAAACCTCATATCATTTTTAATGCATTACATGGTCAATATGGTGAAGATGGATATATTCAATCAATTTTAGAAAGTATAGGCATACCATATACTCATTCTGGTGTAATAGCTTCAGCTAAAGCTATGGATAAAGAAATTTCAAAAAAAATTTTTATTAAAAATAAAGTTTTAACTCCAAAATATATTAAATACTCTTACAATGAGAATGTAAATAAGCTTAAAATTCAAATTAAAAAACAATTTGGTTTCCCAGTTGTTTTAAAACCAATCAGCGAGGGATCAAGTCTAGGAGTTTACATTTGTAAAGAAAACAATTTGGTTGAAAAATTAAAAAAACTTCAAGATTACAAAAATATTTTAATTGAGCAATTTATTCCGGGTAGAGAAATACAATCAGCTATATTGGGTAACAAAAAGTTAGGAGCAATAGAACTTAAACCAAAAAGAAAGTTTTATGATTATCGAGCGAAATACGATTCTAAAGCTAATACAAAACATATTATACCAGTAGATCTCTCAAAAAAAAAATTGAATGAAATAATGAACATAACTCTCAAAGTTCATAATTTACTGGGTTGTAGAGGTGTAACAAGATCTGATTTTAAGTTCTATAAAGGAAAATTTTATCTTCTAGAAATAAATACTCAACCAGGTATGACAAAACTTTCTTTAGTGCCAGAAATATCTGAATATAAAGGCATTAGCTTTATAAAATTAATTGAATTAATTCTTAAAGATGCATCAACGAATAAGTAAAAAAATTATACTTTATTTATTTATTTTTTTTTATATTTGGAACATTTAATAATAAGAATTTCCAAAGTTCAAATTTTTTTGGAAATAATAATCTTAATATAATTGATATTAGTAGAACTAAAAACGATAATATATATTTAGATTTATCCAAGTTAAAAAATCAAAATTTATTCTTTTTGAATAAAGATAAAGTATTAGCAATTATTAATAATTATAAAATTGTTGAAGATTTTATTGTTTTTAAAAATTATCCAAACAATTTTAGCTATAAAATTGAAAAGACTAAATTTTTAGCTGTAGTAAAAAAAGATGGATCTGATTTTTATATTGGAGCTAACGGTAATTTAATTGAAGCTAATCATGATGAAATTACTTTACCATATATATTTGGAAACATTGAAATTTCTGAATTTTTAAAATTAAAAAACATAATAGACTCTTCTAATCTAGATTACTCGAAAATTGATAAATTTTATTATTTCAAATCAAAAAGATGGGATATAAAAATAAAAAATGGTTTACTTTTACGACTACCTAACAAAGAAATAGAAAAATCTTTTGAAATGCTAAATAAAATACTCAGTGATGATCAATTTGATGATGTAAAAGAAATTGATCTAAGACAAATCAATCAGGTAGTCATCAATGGATGATTTAGATGAGGATAAATTTTTTTTATTAATAAAAAATGATAAAATTGTATTTGCTTTATTAAATAAAGATGATGAAATTTCTTTTAAAAAAGAATTATTAATAAACATGTCATACAAAAATGATAATTTTGAATTATTAAATCAATTTTTAAAAGAAAATTTAATTTTATTTGAAAAAAAAATTAAACATTTTGTTAATGAAATTAATTTAATTGTGGATACAGACGAGGCAATGTCAATTTCTTTGTCTTCATTAAATAGCTTTATATGTTCTCATAAATTTTCAGATGACAGTATAAGTCAGCTATTGAATTTAAAAAATGATGTAACGAAAAATTTAAAGAATTATGACCTTGTGCACATGTTTATTAACAAATATATAATTAATCAAAAATCATATTCTGTAATACCTGAAAATTATTTTAATCAAAATGTTTTTTTAGAAATTAATTTTGAATTGATTGATAAAAATTTGATAAATAATTTAAAAAATATTCTCTCAAAATATCAAATTTTGGTAAGAAATATTTTAAGCTATCAATATGTTAATCTTTTTAGTGAACAAAATGTAAATGATATATTTAAATTATCTAACAAATTATTAAATGGACATAATCAAAATGAAATTCTCTTTAAAAAGAGAAAGCTAAAGGAAAATGGCATTTTTGCTAAATTTTTCAACCTTTTTAACTAGACTTGTATTTTACTGTAACATTTGTTGTTTTTAGTTTTAGAATAACAAATAATAGTATTTCTTCATGTCACATTTAAATCAAAAAACTATAAAAAAAAGTGTCTCTTTTACAGGAATTGGGCTTCACAGCGGTAAAAGTGTTGAGGTAAAATTAAAAAGTTCAGAGCCTGATACTGGTATAGTTTTTAAAAGAGTGGATTTAAAAGACAATAATATAATTTATCCCAACTTTTCAAATGTTAGTAACACTTCTTTAAATACAACAATTTCTAATTACCATGGTGTAAAAGTATCAACAATTGAACATTTGATGGGTGCTATTTTTGGGCTTGGTATAGATAATTTATTAATAGAAATTGACAATGAAGAAGTTCCAATTTTAGATGGATCTGCTAAAGAATTTATAGAAATGATTTTAACAGCAGGAGTAAAAACAAGCAATAAACCAATTAAGATAATTAAAATTAACCAAAAAGTAGAATTTAGAGATGGTGAAAGATTTATAGAAATCGAACCATCAAATGTAAGCTTAGATATAGATTTTGAACTTAAATACAAAAATAGTTTTATTAAAAATCAAAGAAATAAAATTAACGTCTATGAGGACGATCTAACGGAAATTTTTGATTCTAGAACGTTTTGTTTATATGAGGATATTGAAGAAATAAAAAAAGTTGGTTTAGCTAAGGGTGGAAGCTTAGATAACGCAGTTGTTGTAAAAGATGAGGGAATTTTGAATGAAGGTGGACTTAGAAATCCTCTTGAGTTTGTAAATCATAAAATTTTGGACTGCATAGGAGATTTATTTACAAGCGGGTATCGTATAATTGGAAGTGTAAGATGTTCGCAGGGAGGACATTATTTAACTAACCAACTATTACGAAAAGTCTTTGAAAATGTTGATAATTTTTCAATTGTTGAAATTCAAGAAAGAAATTTACCGCACACGCTTATTAATAAAAGTCTGTTAAGATCTATAGCTTAATAATTTTTAATCTTTATAATATTTTACATTGGATATGAGTAAAATTAATTTATTTTTAGTTTTTTTAATAATCTTAAACGCTTGTTCAAAAGAAGAATTACAAGTTTCAAATATAAAAGAGGTAAATCAAGAACAGGAAATAATTACTGCCTATAAAGAAGCGTATCTAGCAATTGATCAAGGCGATCCCTATTTCGCAGCAAAAAAATTTTTAGAGGCAGAACTTTTGTTTCCTCAATCAGAGTGGGCTCCGAGATCAGCATTAATGGCCTCGTATTCTTATTATATGCAAAATTATTATGCAGAGGCATTAGCGAATTTAGAACGGTATCTTAAAACTTATCCTTCTCATAAAGATTTAGCCTATGCTCATTATTTAATTGCGATGTGTTATTATGAAACTATTGAGGATGAACAAAGAGATAGCGGTCCATTAATTAAAGCGCAAGAAAAGTTTAATTATATAGTCAATAAATATCCTAATACAGACTTTTCTGTAGATGCTAAATTTAAGTTAGGATTAATTGAGGATATTTTAGCTGCTAAAGAAATGTATTTAGGAAGATATTATATAAAAAAAGAAAAATGGATAGCTGCTCTAAATAGATTTAAAAATGTGATAGAAAAACATGATAAAACAGTTTTTATTGAGGAAGCTCTTCACAGAATGGTAGAAATTAATTACAAAATAGGACTTTTGGAAGAGTCTCAAAAATATGCAAATATTTTGGGATATAATTATCAGTCAAGCGAATGGTATAAAAAAACTTATAAAATATATAATAAGGATTATTCAACGAATATACAAAAAAAGATTAAAAAAGATAAAAAAGGGGTGTTAGATAAATTTAAAAAAATTTTTGATTAACAATGAATAAAAAAATAATCAAAAAAGAATATTTAGAAAAAATAAAAAAACTAAATATATACAATCAAAAATACTATAATGAAAATAAATCTATCATAACAGACTCGACTTATGATAAACTTAAAAAAGATATATTATTACTTGAATCAAAGTACAATTTTCTAACTCATAAAGACTCACCATCAAAAAATGTTGGTCATAAACCGTCAAGATATTTTAAAAAAGTAGCGCATAGAGTTCCTATGTTATCACTGGGTAATGCATTTCATAAAGATGATTTAATAAACTTCGAGAAAAAGATATTAAATTTTTTATCACAAAATACTAATTTTAATATTTCTTACACAGCAGAGCCAAAAATAGATGGAATTTCAGCTTCCATCACATATTTGAATGGAAAATTAAAATGTGGATTATCTAGAGGGGATGGGAAAGAAGGAGAGGATATTACTTCGAATCTTAATACTATCAAAGATATACCTAAAATTATTTATTCAAAAGATTTTCCTGAAGAAATCGATATTAGAGGAGAAGTTTTTATACAAAACAGTGATTTCGATAAATTAAAAGATAAGTTTGCTAATCCAAGAAACGCCGCATCTGGATCATTAAGACAAAAAAATCCACTAGATACAAAAAAAATACCTTTAAAATTTATTGCATATACATTTGGTTTCCAAAAAGGACTAAAAGTAGAAAATCAATATGATTTTTTAAATAAGCTAAAAGAATGGGGATTCAAAACAAACCCTTTTAATCAACTAATAACTGGAATTGATAACTTGATTAAAAACTATGTTGAGGTTGAGAAAAAAAGAGCAGATTTAGATTTTGATATAGATGGTATTGTTTATAAAGTGAATGATTTTAGTTTGCAAAAAAGATTAGGTTTTGTTGCAAATGCTCCAAGGTGGGCCATAGCACATAAATTTTCTTCTAATAAAGCAATATCTAGAATTATAGATATTGACATTCAAATAGGAAGAACAGGTGCATTAACACCAGTTGCAAAAATCAAACCTATTAATATCGGAGGAGTTTTAGTTTCAAATGCAACTCTTCATAACGAGGATGAAATTAATAGAAAAGATATAAGAGTTGGTGACACAGTAACAGTAGAAAGAGCAGGTGATGTGATACCTCATATTTTATCTGTAGATTTTAAGAAAAGACCTAAAACTTCAATAAAATTTATTTTTCCTTTGAATTGTCCTTCTTGTGGATCAAAAACAATAAAAGAATTTAATTTCATTACAAAAAAAAAAGATGCTGTCAGAAGATGTTCAAGTGAAGGATATGATTGTGATAAAATTTCAATTGAAAAATTGAAACACTTTGTGTCTAAAGAAGCATTTAATATTGAAGGCTTTGGAAAAAAAATTGTAGAAAATTTTTGGAAATTGAAACTAATAAAATTTCCACAAGATATATTTCAATTAAACTTTAAAAAGATCGAAAAATTAGATGGTTGGGGAAAACTATCAGTTGAAAACCTAAAGTATTCTATAAATGAAAAAAAAAATATTTCTTTTGAGAGATTTATTTATTCTTTAGGTATAAGACATATAGGGTTAGAAAATGCAAAACTTTTAGCAAAATTTTTTGGAACATTTCCAAAATTTAAAGAATTATCAAAAAATAACAGATTTAATGATTTAATGAATATTGATGGTATTGGTGAAACTCAAGTTGGTTCAATCAAGAATTTTTTTTCTAATAAAATGAATCTGGCAGTTTTGAATGAATTAGAAAAAATATTATCTATTAAAACTGCAGTAGCTAAAAAAAAGAATGGTCCACTAAATAATAAAACTTTTTTAGTGACTGG
>MDTG01430019.1_pt1 | contig 19859 bp, 12 predicted proteins | sample 811421 | NCBI WGS metagenome assembly MDTG01 (sample SAMN05326645, study PRJNA326480) | marine metagenome | isolation source: seawater | place: Pacific Ocean: South East | collected 2011
CGGGCCCCTCCGGAGAGGGCCGCCCAGCTCGAATCGTCGAGCCGCGCCCCCAATGTATTCGGGGACTTGGCACCCATGGTGGCGCGTCCGCAGGACGCCCCGAGACGCGTCCGCAGGACTCCCCGAGCGCGCCCGCAGGGCTCCCCGAAGCACGTCCGCAGGACGCCCCGAAGCGCGTCCGCAGGACTCCCCGAAGCGCGTCCGCAGGACTCCCCGAAGCGCAGGACGCCCCGAGCACGCCCGCAGGACGCCCCGAAGCGCGTCCGCACTCCCCGACGCGTGCGCAGGACGTACGCAAGCCACGCAAGACCGCCTGCGCTAGGCTTTGAGCGTGACTCGACTCCGAGTGACGCTCGCGCTCCTGCTCCTCGTCGGCTGCGACGAGGGGGTGGGCTTCGATCTGCCCGAGGACGACGCCGCGACGCCGACGGATGCGAGCGCGCCCGACGCGGGCGCCCCGCCCGCCGACGCGAGCCCCACCCCCGACGCCGGCCCGGCCGCCGACGCGGGCCCCAGCGACGCCGGAGCGGTCGACGCCGGCGCCGACGCCGCCTCGCCCATGCGCCCGCCCATGACCCCCCTCGACCCGCCGCCCGCCGTCGCGCTCCTCCCCGACGCCGAGCGCCTCGAGGCCCACCCCTTCACCCTCGACGGCCAGGCCGCCTGGTTCCACGACGAGGGCCACGCCGCCGGCGTCTTCCACACCTTCGACGCCTTCGACGCCTGCGGCGCCCCCCGCGGCCTCCACGTCTTCCTCCCCCGCGACTACGCTGAGCGGAGCGAGCGCTACCCCACCCTCTACTTCCACGACGGCCACACCGTCTTCTGGCCCGACAGCCCCTCGGGCGCCGGCTGGGAGCTCGGCGAGACCCTCTCCGCGCTCCAGGCCGCCGGCCGCCTCGGGCCGGTCCTCGCCATCGCCGTCCACCACGGCGACCGCGACCTCGAGTACACGCACGAGCCCGCCTACCCGGGCCGCACCCACGGCGGCCTCGAGGCCTACGCCACCCTGCTCGCCGAGTGCCTCGTCCCCTGGGTCGACGCCCACTACCGCACACAGGCCACCCCCGCGGCCCGCGCCCTCGTCGGCAGCTCCCACGGCGGCCTCGCCACCTTCTGGACCGTCACCCGCCACCCGGAGGTCTTCGGCTTCGGCGGCGCCCTCTCCCCCTCCTTCTGGGTCGGCCTCGACGACCTGATCCTCGACCGCGCGGGCGCGACGCCGCTCCGCGAGAGCAGCCTGGTCGCCCCCGTCCTCGACCTCCTCGCCGACCCCGCCCGGCGCCCGCGCCTCTGGATCGACTGGGGCCTCGTCCGCGCGGGCGGCGTCCACAACGGCCGCATCGAGAAGCACGCGACGCTCCGCGGCCGCGAGATGGTCGACTTGCTGGCGGACGAAGGCTACGGCGCGAGCGAGCTCGCCTGGCACGAAGCCGAAGACGGCGCCCACGACGAGCCGAGCTGGGCCCGCCGCCTCCACGCCGTCCTCCAGAGCGCGGGCCCTCCGGCCCCGCGCTGAACGCAGGACCGGGGGTCCGGCTGAGCGGCTCCGCGGTCGCCGCGCAGTCGTCCAAGCACCTCGAACGCCGCCGGACGGCCTCCGCGAAGGAGCTGGCCGCCGTGCGTGGGGTCGGCCGCGGGACCGCGGAACGGATTCGCGAGTCCGTGACCGCGGAGCCGCTCTGCGATCCGTGGCGAGAGGCGTGAGTCGAGCTGGCTCGGCGCCTACTCCGGGCTCGTCTCGTCGCCGGCCTCCTCGAAGTCCGGCTCCTCCGCCCCATCGGGGGCCGGACGCTCGGCGCAGGCTGCGGCGGCCGGCTCCTCCGCCCCGCGGCCGTCCGGGTGCCAGTAGCCCTCGAGCTCTTCCCCGTCGGCCCCGGTGGCCTCGAGCTCCCAGAGGAGCGTGTCGCCCTGGATGACGGCCTCGGCCTCCTCGAAGGTCGCCCCCGGCCAGCACGCGCGCGCCGCCTCGACGACCGGCGCCGGCACGAGCCCGAGCGGCACGGCGAACTCGATCTTCCCGACGGCCCCCTCGGCGTCGAGCTCGAGCTCCATCGAGGTCGCCGTCTCCACCTCCCACTCCTCGCCGTCCTCGTCCTGCTCGTGCTCGAGCGTGAGCGCGGCCTCGGCGCCGAAGAGCCGCGTCAGCTCGGCCCGCACGGGCGCCGGCGCGTCGAGCTCCGCGGTCGGCGTCGTCGAGGTCGACGCCCCCTGCGTGGCGCCGCCGCAGGCGAGAGAGAGGAGGAGCGCGGAGAGCATCGTGGAACGCATGGCCCCCTTCCTACGGCCGCGATCAGCCGAGAACCAGTCGACGACCGGCTCCGGCGAAGCCCGGCTCGCGCCGGTCGCTCAGCGAACGAGGACCCGCCAACGCCCAGGCACGAAGCGCACGCCGCCGCTCCCCGGCTCCCAGCGCGGCGGCTCCCACTCCTTGTCACGCTCGGGGAGGACCCAGCGCCCCCCCACCCAGACGAAGCGCGCGCCATCCCACTGCCAGTAGCCCGCCTGCCACACCAGCCCGGGCGCCGGCGCCGGTGGGGGCGTCTCGCTCCGCGGCGGGGGCGGCGCGCTCGGCGCCGTGACGGTCGCCCGCGCCACGAGGTCCGCCTCCGGCACGTCCCAGCGCCCGCCGATCCACACCCAGCGCTCGGCGAACCAGTGCCAGTAGCCCGGCACCCAACGCGCGTTCGGGCTGGGCTTCGGTGGCTGCACCTCGGCGCGCGGTGCCGGGGGTGGCCCGTCCGGCTGCGCCGCGGCCGCCGCGGCCCGCCGCGCCTCGGCCTCGCGCTGCCGCCGGAGATGACCCTCGTAGCCCCCGGCCCCCCAGCAGCTCTCGTCCTCTCGATGCGCGTCACAGTACGCGCGCCGCTCCCGCGCCTCCTCGGCGCGCCGCTGGGCACGCCGCGCCCGCCGTCGCTCCCGCCGCGTGGGCCCCCGCGCCGCCCGCTCCCGCCGCGCTCGCTCCCGCTCCGCGCGCTCCTCTTCGCGCTCGCGGCGCTCCTCCGCGAGGTGGGCCGCGTACTCCTCGTCGGAGACGCTCGGGTCCGCCACCCGATGGAGCACGAGGAAGGTGACCCCCTCGAGGAGGTTCGGTCGCTCGGCCCAGACCCGGATGCGCACGTGCGCCCCCGCCTCGAGGGGCGGCGGCGCCTCGGGGTCGCCCTCGATCGTCCACGTGTGCGAGAGGCTCCGCGTGCGCCCGAGGCCCCGCTGCTGGAGCGTCTCCAGCGAGAGGCGCCAGTCCCCCTCCCAGCGCACCCGCTGGAGCTCCACGGCCCCCCGCGCGGCGCCGCCATCGACGGCGACCTCGCCGCCCACCGTCGCCTCCGCGGGCCCTCCCCCCGCGCCCCCTCCCCCGACGACCCCAGGCGCTCCCCCGGGCGCGCCGGCTCCGACGCCGCCGGCCGCCCGGAGCGCCGCCTCCGCCCCGCTCGATACGCACGGCGAGGCGTCGAAGCTCTCGTCCGTGCCGCGGAGCTCGAGGTACGTCTTCCCATCGCTCCCCGTGGCCGACTGCGGCCGGAGCACCCCCCGGAGCCGCCCCGACGCCACCACCGGCCCGTCGCCGACGCGCACCTCGTAGCGGAGATCGAGCGGCCGCGGCGTGTAGGCGAAGAGCTCGACGCGCTCCCCCCAGCGCGCCCCTTCGGCCGGGATCTCGATCGTGTAGGGACCTTGGCCGCAGCGCTCGGGCGCCTCGAGCGCCGTCGTGCTCCCGCCCTGGTAGCGCAGGTAGGGCTTGCAGCCGACGAGGCCGAAGGCGATCAGAGCGATGGCGAAGCGGACGCGCATGGTCGACGGACGTACGGCGCCGCGGCCGCTTCACCCCGTCGGGAAGCCCCGGACGCCGCCCCGTCTCCTGCGAAGCGATGCCCGTTTGCTCCTCGCTTCTCGCTCCTCGCTCCTCGCTGCGGCGGGGGCGCGGGGCACCGTCTTCTTCTCAGCTCACGAGCTCGCTCTCGACGTGGATCTCGCCGTGCAGCGTCTTGTGCACCGGGCACTTGTCGGCGATCTGCATCATGCGCTTCCGCTGCTCCTCGTCGAGCTCGCCCTCGATCTCGATGCGGCGCGTGAGCACGTCGATCTTCTTGCCCGTCTTCTCGCAGTCGTCGCAGTCCTCGGCGTGCCGGCGCTCGTGCTGGAGCGTCACGCGCACCGCCTCGAGCGGCCACTTCTTGTGGTTCGCGTACATGCGGAGCGTCATCGTCGTGCAGCTCCCGAGGGCCGCCAGCAGCAGGTCGTAGGGCGTGGGCCCGGTCGCCGTGCCGCCGACGCTCTTCGGCTCGTCCGCGAGGAAGGCATGCGGCCCCGCCTGCACGTGCTGCTGGAGCCCCTGGCGCCCCTCGACCACGACGTAGCCCTCCTCGACCTCGGCGGTGGCCATCGGCACGTAGCGCTCCGCCCAGGCCGCGAGCACGTTGGCCACGTATCCGGCGTCGGCCGGGTTCGAGAGCAGGTGGTCGGCGCCGTCGAGGCTGACGAAGCTCTTCGGGTGCCGCGCCGCCTGGTAGATGGCCTTCGCGTTCTCGATGCCGACGACGTTGTCCTGCGGCGAGTGGAAGAGCAGGAGCGCGCGGCCGATCTTCGCGATGCGCTCGGCCGAGCAGTGCTCGCGGAGGTCGTCGAGAAACTGCTTGCGGATGCGGAAGCGGCGGCCGGCGATCTTCACCTCCGCCTCGCCCTCCTTCTCGATCTCGTCCTTGCTGCCGGCGAGGAGCTTCTCGACGTGCTCCGGGTCCGCCGGCGCGCCGATGGTCGCGACCGCCTTCACCTCCTCGATGCGCGGCGCCGCCGCGAGGCAGGCCGCGCCCCCGAGGCTGTGCCCGATGAGCAGGCTCGGCGCCGCGTGGTGCTCGCGCAGCCAGTCGGCGGCCGCCACCAGGTCGGCGACGTTGGAGCTGAACGTCGTGTCGGCGAACTCCCCCTCGCTCTCACCGAGCCCCGTGAAGTCGAAGCGGAGCGTCGCGATGCCGTGGCCGACGAGAGCGTCGGCGATGCGCCGGAGCGCGCGCAGATCCTTCGAGCAGGTGAAGCAGTGCGCGAAGACCGCGCAGGCCCGGATCGGCCCCGGCGGCCGCTCGAGCACCGCCGCGAGCTGGTGCCCGTCGGCGCCGGGGAAGGTGATGGTCTCTTCGTTCGGGTCGGCCATGTCGTCGCTCTCTCGGACGCGGGAGGGGGCGCGAGGTTACGTCGGCCGAGGGGCGGCGCTCAGAAGCAGAGCTCGGTGCACATCGTCGACCCGCTCCGGTTGCAGGCCTCGCCCGCCGTCGTCGCGGCGCCGTGGAGCGCCCACTCGGGGCTGGCGAGGTCGATGGCCCAGACGTCGTTCAGGTTGCCGCAGTCGCCCTTGCCCCAGATCACGTAGCCGGTGCCGCCGCCCTGCACGTAGCCGAAGCCGTGGCGCCGCTCGGGCGCCTCCGTGTCCGGGATCGTGAAGTCCGCCGGGAAGCGGCACGGCCCCAGCGGCTCGCCGTTCAGCTCGTCGCCGGTCGTGACCGGCGTCCAGTCGGTCGTCGCCAGGTCCAGCACGAAGAGGTCGTTGATGTTGCCCATGGCCGTGCTGTCGTGGCCCGCCGCCATCACCAGCCGGCTCCCGTCCTCGGCCGCGAAGAGCGCCGGGCCGAAGCGCACGGGCGGCGCGTCGGGCCCGCCGCCGCGCACGCGCGTCCAGGTCTCCGCGACGAGATCGAACGCCCAGACGTCGTTGAAGTAGGTCACGAAGCTCGCCGCGCCGCCGGCCACGTAGAGCGTGTCCCCGGCGATCGCGACCGCGTGGTAGTAGCGGCCCATGGGCGCGCCCTCGGCCGTGATCTCGCGCCAGCGGTTCGTCGCCAGGTCCAGCACGAAGAGATCGTCGAGGCCCGTCGGGCTCAGGCCGCTCGCCGAGCTGTTGCCGCCGTAGACGACGAGCTGGTCGCGCGCCTCGTCGTAGACCACGCCGGAGTTGCTCCGCCCCGAGGGCGCGTCCCCGTTCGTGGCGATCTCGCTCCAGGTCCAGGTCTCCGGATCGAGCTCGAAGACGTCCGCGAAGTGCGTGTAGTTGCCGCCGCCGGCCGGCACGCGCCCCCCGAAGGCGAGGTAGCGGTCCCGCGACGTGTCGTGCACCAGGTGGTGCCGCGCGCGCTCGCCCGGCCCGCCGCCGGTCGTCGCGACCATCTCCCAGCTCTCGCAGGCCAGGTCGTAGACCCAGACCTCGGTCGTGAGCGTGGTGCGCGGCATGCACATCTCCGGCTCCGCCACGTTGCCGCCGTGCACGACGATGCGCCCGCGCGTCTCGTCGATCAGCGCCGCGATCTCTCCGCGCGCGAGCGGCGTCTCGCCCGTCTCGCAGGCCGGCCCCGCGTCCGTCCCGGCGTCCTCGCCGGACCCGCCGTCCGCCATCGTGCCGGCGTCGTCGGTCGTCATCCCGTCGTCGTCGCCGCAGGCGAGCCCGAGGACCAGGAGCATCAGAAGAGAAGCGCGTCGCATGACCTCACCCCATAGCGGAGATCCCGTTCGCCGTCATGGCAGAGCGTGAGCCACGCCAGCCCGCGAACCCTCCTCCGCGCGAAGACCCGCCGCTCCCGGCCAACGCGAGGTGGAAGCCCTCCGGGACCCGTCCCGACATCAGCGTGGAGATGTCCGGAGGCGTCGGCTGCCCCCCGGCCCGTCCGAGGGGCCGGGTTCGGCGCCGGGCCGCTCAGGCGGGGCGCTCGGCGACGAACCAGAACATCGGCGTGAAGATGCCGCTCTCGCCGCCCTCCACCAGCGCGTCCGCGCCGGCGTGGAGGAACTGGCTCACCTCCATCGTGCCCTTCGGCGCGATGCGTGCGGCCTCCATCACCTTGATGGCCGCCCAGGTCAGCCGCCGCCCCAGCTTCGTCCGCCGCACGCCGGTCCAGCTCAGCTCGCGGCCGGTGATGGGCAGCTCCCAGGGCGTCTCCGGGTCGCTCGCGACCGCCCGGTCCTCCTGCTCACGCACGGTGAAGCCGGCCCCCTCGAGGCACTCGACGGTCGCCGGGATGGTCCAGATGTCCGGCAGCCCGTCGCCCTCCTCGATGCCCTTCTTGATGCGCCGATGCCGCACGCTCTCCGGGTCGTAGCGATCGGTCAGGCACCACTCGTAGGCCCCGAACACCCCGCCCGGCTTCAGCACCCGGTGGATCTGCCGGAAGAGCGCCGCCTTGTCCGGCGCGTGGCAGGTCGCCTCGAAGGCGTAGACGGCGTCGAACTCGCCCTCCTCGAAGGGCATGTTCATGAAGTCCGCCTCCACCAGCTCGGTCTGCGCCGCGAGCCCGGCCTCGCGGTTGTACCCGGCGGCCTTCTCGAGCTGGTAGGGGTTGTTGTTGATCCCGACGACGGTCGCGCCGCTGAAGCGCGCCACGCTCCGCATGGGCCCGCCGATGCCGCAGCCCACGTCGAGCACGCGCATGCCCGGCTTCAGCCCGAGCCGCGCCGCGAGGAAGTGCTGGTGCCGGCGGATCGACTCGCGGAAGGTCTCGCCCCGGTAGCGCGGCGCGAAGTGGAAGCTGTCGCCCCAGCCGTACTCGAAGAAGTCGGTGGCGAGGTCGTAGTACCCCTTCACCATCTCGAAGTAGTGGTCCTTGCGGGCCGCCACGTCGCCGCCGTGGTCCTCGTCGTGGAAGCCCCGGTAGGTGTGGACCACCTCGCGGATGTCGCCGCGCGCATGCCCCGGCCGCGGGTCGGCCGGATCGGCGGGATGGAAGGGGAACGGCTCGAAGGGCTGGGTGGTCATGGGGTCTCGCGGGGCTGTTCGGGGTCGTCGCGGGCGGTGTCGTCGCGCGCGGTGTCGCAGCGGGCGGAGTCGTTGCGGGTGGGTGTCGCAGCAGGCGGAGCGAACAGCGGCTCCGCGTCGGGAGCGCGGCCCGAACGTCGCGCGGCGCCGTGGCGCTGGGCGCCGGGACGCGCCGGGCGCCGAGACGCCGGGACGCCGGGCGCCGTGACGCCGGGCGCGCGGCCCCCCTCGGCGCTCAGGCCTCGGGCTTGCGCACGAGGAAGAAGTACATCGGCGTGAAGGTCCCGGTCTTCCCTCCGGCGACCAGCGCGTCGGCGCCCTGGTTCAGGAAGTCGCTCACCTGCGAGGTGCCCTGCGGCGCCAGCCGGAGCTTCTCGAGGACGCGCGTGAAGACGTTCGTCACCTCGCGCCCGAGCGGCGTCCGCGGGAACGCGCGGAGCCCCTTCTCCTCGCCGCTCAGCGGCAGGTACCAGGGCGTCTCCTCGTCGGCGGTCTCGGCCACGTCCTCGGTCTCGACGAGCTCGAAGCCCGCCTCCTCGAGCGCCGCGTCCACCACCGAGGTGTGCGAGAGGTCCGGCAGGCCGTTGCCGATCTCGATGTCCTTCTTGATCGTCCGATGCTCGGCGTTCGACTCGTCGTAGCGATCCGTCAGGCACCACTCGTAGCCGCCGAAGAGCGCGCCCGGCTTCATCACCCGGTAGAGCTCGCGGAAGAGCTTCACCCGGTCCGGCGCGTGGCAGCTCGCCTCGATCGTGTAGACCGCGTCGAAGCGCCCGTCCTCGACCGGCAGGTTCATGAAGTCGGCCTTCATGAAGCTCGCGAGGTGGTCGAGCTTCCGGCGCCGCGTGATCTTCTGACCGCGCTCGATCTGGTAGGCGTTGTTGTTCACGCCGACGACCCGCGCGCCCGTGTGCTTGGCGATGTGCCGCATGGGGCCGCCGATGCCGCAGCCCACGTCGAGGCACTCCATGCCCGGGTAGAGGCGGAGCTTGCGCGCGAGGAAGCGCTCGTGCCGCTTCAGGCTCTCGAGGAAGCCCTCGTGCGCGTAGCGCGGCGCGAAGTGGAAGTGCTCGCCCCAGCCGAACGTGTAGAAGTCGGTCGCGAGGTCGTAGTACTGGTTCACGAGCTCGGCGTACTGCGCCTTGCGCTTCTCGACGTCGGCGTCCTCGTGCAGCCCGCGGTACTGGCTGACGGTCTCTCCAAAGCTCTCGCGGCTCACACCCGACATGGCGGTCTCCAGTGCTGTCTCGGTCGGTGATCTCGGTCGGCGATCTCGGTCGGCGGCCCGAAGGAGGCGGTGGCCTCTCACTCGGCGGGGCCGACCCTAGCAGAATCCCGAGCACGATCTAGAACATGTTCTACACCCGCGTCGGCGCTCGTGCCGGACGCGCGGGGCAGGGCCTCGGCGACGCGCTCCTGGTAGCGGGCGAGGGCCCACACCGGGAAGAAGCGCCGATAGAGGCGGTACTCGATGAGCGCGGTGCGGAAGAACACACCGGCGTACTCCTGGACCGGGAAGTCGCCCTCGGCGTCCTGCTGGGCGGCGAGCCAGGCGGCGGCCTTCGAGAGCGCGCCGAGGTCCTCGTGGCCGGCCTCGAGCAGGGTCCAGAGCGCCCAGGCGGTCTGCGTGACGTGGCCGTGGCCGAGGTCCTCGTACTCGTTCGTCAGGCAGGTCCGCCAGTGCTCGCCCCAGCTCCCGTCCGCGCGCTGGTGGGCGGCGAGGAAGCGGCGCGCCTTCGCGATGGCCGGATCGCTCGCGTCGGCGCCGGCGGCGAGGAGGCCACGCACGCCGAACATGGTCCCGTAGACGTAGGCGACGCCCCAGGCGCCCTCCCAGGAGCCGTCCTCGTTCTGGTGGGCGCGCAGGTAGCGCTCGGCGCGGGCGATGGCCCGATCGACCTCGCGGCGGAGCAGCTTCGGGAAGCGCTCGCGCACCTCGCAGAGGGCGACGAGGTTCGAGGCCGTGCACTCGAAGTAGGAGAGCTCGGTCATGGAGTCGCCGAACATCTCGGCCGGGTTCATCCACTCGAGCTTCAGCGGCGACTTGCGCGACTCGTAGGAGCCGAAGCCGCCGTCCTCGTTCTGGCACTGGAGCAGGAAGCGCACGGCCTTCTCGGCGACGGAGGCGTCGACGTCGAAGAGCGCGCGGGGCGCCTCGAGGAAGGCCGAGAGGGCCTCGGCCGTGCAGTCGCTGACGGGCCAGCCGTGCCAGACGCCGGCGAAGCAGAAGCCGCCGGTGGGATCCACGCGGTACTGGCGCCGGTAGGTGGCGGCGTCGTCGATCGGCGGCGCGGGGATCTGCTGCGTGAGGAGCCAGTCGAGGCCCTCGCGGAGCGCGCCGTCGACGTGCGCGCGCGTCTCCCCGTCGAGGAGCGGTCGCGCGGCGCTGAGCGCCTGGAGCGCGAAGCTCGTGTCCCAGGTGGCGCTCCGGGCGCCGGCGACGCGGGCGCCGTGCTCGGCCGCGCCGTCGTGGGTCGCGTCGCCGGTCCAGACCCAGCCCTCGAAGCGCTCGGCCTGGCGCGCGACGTCCGGGTCGTCGTGATCCCAGGCCCAGAGCACGAGCATGAAGAGCAGCCCGTTCACCGGCGAGAGGCAGGTGTAGTCCGTGCTCCGGAGCTCCCAGCGCATGCGCTCGCGGAGCTCGGCGAGGCAGCGGCGGCGGAGCGCGCCGAGGACGCGCTGGCGCACGAAGGCGGGCGCCTTCGCGTGGGCCTTCTCGAAGACGTTCACGGCCGCGTAGAGGCTCTGGAGCACCTTCGTCGGCGGCGCCCAGAGGTCGGCCTCGCGGAGCAGGCCCTTGGCCGAGGCGAAGTCGATGTCCTCGTAGGCGCGGCCCGGGTAGAGCTCCTCGCGGAGCGCGTCCGTGAGCGCCGTGCGCCGGGCCTTCAGCTTCAGGCCCGAGACGCTCGCCATGCCCATGTAGATGAGGCGCGTGTGGCAGTAGTAGTTCGCCGGGTGGAGCGGGAAGCGCTCGGGCAGCAGCCAGGCCTCGGGCGGGACGGCGTTGACGCCCTCCCACTCGTAGAGGTTCAGGATGGCGAGCCAGGCCTTGCCCCAGCTCGGGATGGCGCGGACGTCCTCGCGCGCGAAGAGGCGGCGGGCCTCGGCGAGCATCGGGTCGTCGGCCTTCACGCCGAGCGTGCGCGCGGCGACGTAGGCGAGGGTCGAGACGAAGAGCGAGGAGGGGCCCCAGGGGTGGAGGCCCCAGAGGCCCTCGGCGTTCCGCTCGGCGCGGAGCTGCTGCACGAGCGCCTCGCGGCGGCCCGCCGGGAAGGGGCGCTCCATGACGTGCCAGGCCAGCGCGTGCTGCGAGGCCAGCATGGTGTTCCAGACGTCCTCGCCCTCCCAGCAGAGCTCGCCCCGGCCGGGGCTCGCGGCGGCCTCGTCGCGCACGCGGAGGTCGACGAGCCGGCGGGCGGCGCGGCGGAGCGGGTCGGTGGCGTCGAAGGGAGTGGTCATGGCGGCGGTCGAGCAGGGGTCGGCGGGCGGGCGTCGTCGAGCGGGGGCGTCGTCGGGGGGCGTCACGCGTGCCGAGGGCCGGCGGGGGGGCCGGCCCTCGGCGAAGGGAAGAGGTGCTCAGCCGACCTTGCGGGCGGCGGCCTCGCGGGCGGCGATGAGCTCCTTGGCGAGGTCGAGCTTCACCTTCCCGGCGGCGATCAGCTCGCCGGCGATCTCGTCGACGAGCGCGCCCTCGGCGCCGGCGGCGAGCGCCACGCTCCGCGCGTGGAGGCTCATGTGCCCGCGCTGGATGCCCTCGGTCGCGAGCGCCCGGAGCGCGCCCATGTTCTGCGCGAGGCCGACGGCGGCCATCACCATGCCGAGCTCGGCGGCGCTCCCCACGTCGAGGATCTTGCGCATCACGCGGATGGTCGGGTGCACGTTGGTGCTCCCGCCGACCACGCCGACCGCCATGGGCAGCTCGATGGAGCCGTGGAGGCAGCCGTCCTCGCGCCACCACTTCGTGAGCGAGGTGTAGCGGCCGCCGCGCGCGGCGAAGGCGTGGGCGCCGGCCTCGACGCCGCGCCAGTCGTTGCCCGTGGCGATGGCGACCGCGTCGATGCCGTTCATCACGCCCTTGTTGTGCGTGGCGGCCCGGTAGGGGTCGACGGCGGCGAAGCGGTAGGCCTGCACGATGCCCTCGGCGACCTCCTCGCCCCCGAAGCCGTTCCCGGCCAGGTGCATCTCGGGGATCTTGCAGAAGGCCCGCGCGCAGCGGCGGTCGGCGAGGTTCGAGAGGATGCGCAGGTTCACGCGGCCACCCGTGAGCTCCTCGACGAGCGGGGCGACGCCCTCGGCCATCGCGTTGATGGCGTTCGCGCCCATGGCCTCGCCGCAGTCGACGAGGAGGTGGAGCACGATCATCGGGTAGGGCTCCTCGAAGGCGCGCACCTCGATGCTGCGCGCGCCGCCGCCCCGCCGCTTCATGTTCGGGTGGACGGCGTCGGCCTGCTCGAGGATGCGCTGCTCGCTCGCGCGGAGCGTCTCGACGGCGGCGACCGGATCCGGCGCGCCGAGGATCTGCACCTGGCCGATCATCAGCGAGTCGTCGGCCTCGGCCGTGAAGCCGCCGGCCTTCCGCACGGTGCGCGCCATGTTGCTCACGGCGGCGACGACGCTCGGCTCCTCGACGACCATGGGCACGGCGTAGTCGCGGCCGTTGACCTGGAAGTTCAGGCCGAGGCCGATGGGCAGGCCGAAGACGCCGACGCAGTTCTCGACCATCTTGTCGGCGCGGCCGACGTCGAGGCGCGAGCCGTCCTTGAGGATGGCCAGCTCGTCCGCCGCGAGGCCGAAGCGCTCCTCGAGCTCGCGGTGCCGGTCGTCGACGTCGAGGCGGTAGAAGCCGGGGATGCGGGAGCTGCGGGCCGGGGTCTCCATCGCGGGGGCGTCCTTCGTGCTCGGGGTGCTCGGGGTCTGCTCGGGGGAGGCCACGTCGCTCGTCGGCGCGGCCTTCTGCGTGGGGGGCGACTGGAACTCGGGGGCCTGGGTCATCTCAGACGCTCGCCTTCGCCGAGGCCTCGGCCTTGGTCTTCAGCTTCGTGACGCCCTTGCTCGCGAGGTACTCCTCCCACTTGCGGATCGTCAGATCCTGGAAGGCCTTCACGACCGGGTTCAGCTCGGCGAGGGGCGCGTCCCAGTAGCTCTCCCAGCCCTCCTGCTCGGCCTCGACGGCCACGCCGTCCTCGGCGAGGAGCGGCTGCACGGTCAGGTGCTTGGCCGCCTTCAGGAAGCCGTCCATGACCACGCGCGGGAGGCGCACGCTGGTGAAGGGGACGGTGAACTGCTTGAAGTAGAAGAGGAAGAAGCTGCGCGTCGTGCGCTCGTCGATGGGGCGCACGAAGAGCCAGTGCTTGATCTGATCGTCCGTGTTCGAGCGCTGGTAGGGGTACTCGTAGGCGAGCTTCATGTGGTTGGTGTCGATCGACTTCCGATCGACGAAGAGCCCGCTGAAGCGGCCCGTGCCGACCTTCGTGTCGTACTCGAGCTCGACCGTGTCGCCCCGGGTCTCGAAGTGGAGCAGCTCGGCGTCGACGAAGGGGCGGAAGCGCCGGTGCAGGTAGGCGTGCGTGAAGTCGCTGACGTTGTCGATGATCATCGAGTGGTGGGCCGTCCAGGTGCCGTCCACGGGGATCGTGTGCCAGGCGTCGGGCCCCTCGAGCTCGGGGATGTCCGGGATGCTGCGGGCCTCGGCCTTCTCCGGGTCGCCGGGGAAGATCCAGATGATCCCGTGCTTCACCTGCGTGGGGACGCTCGGCACCTTGAACTTCGGGAACTTCCTCCCGAAGAGGCTGTGCGGGATGTCGACGACCCGCCCTTCCCCGTCGTAGGCCCAGCCGTGGTAGGGGCAGACGACGTTGCAGCCGTCGACGTGGCCGGTCGTGAGCTTGAGCTGACGGTGCGCGCAGCGGTTCTCGATGGCGCGGACCTGGCCGTCCTCCCCGCGGAAGAGCGCGATGCTGCGCTTCCAGAAGACGACCTCCTGCACCTCACCGGGCTTTAGGGCGTGGTCCCACTCGGCCGGGTACCAGTAGTTCGGGTCCATGCCCGCCGCGCGCACCTTCTGGCGCGTGTTCTTCGCCTCCTCGAAGGAGGGCGGGGGCTGGGGGGTCTTCACGTAGATGCGGCTCATGAATCGACTCGTGATCTGCCGTGGGAATGTGGCGAGGTCGTGGCGGCGGCTGGAAGAGGGCGCGACGCTCAGGCGTGGATCTGGATGCGGCTCGCGGGCGGCTCGGGGGCCTCGCTCGGGGCGGGCGGCGGCGCCTTGGCTGCGGGGTTCGTGATGGCGCCGCGCTCCCAGTGGAAGCGGTAGGCCTCGGCGAAGGCGTCCTCGATCTTCGAGGGGCGGAAGCCGAGCTCCTGGCGCGCCTTCGTCGTGTCCGCGTGGCGGCGGAGCTGGAGGCGGCGGATGGCGCCGGGCGTGAGCAGCTGGGGGAAGCGCGGGTTGAGCCGGTAGAGGCTCCAGCTCAGGGCCTCGGCGACGGGGAGGAGCACCTTCGAGGGGAGCTTGAAGCGGGGCCGCGGCTGGCCCGTGAGCTCCTGGAAGATGTCGAAGATGTCGTCGAGGGTCATGAACTGCGTCGCGATGACGTACTTCTGACCGGTGCGGCCCTTCTCCATGGCGAGGAGGTGGCCGGCGACGATGTCCTGGGCCGCGACGAACTCGAAGCCGCCGGGGACGTAGGCGTTGAGCTCGCCGTTCGCGAACTTGCAGAGGGTCCGGCCCATGCGCGAGGGCAGGTAGTCGTGGCCGCCGACGACGGCGCAGCTCGTGACGATGAGCGCGTCGAAGCCCTCGACGACGGCCTTCAGCAGCTCGTGCTCCTGGAGCACCTTCGAGCGCTCGTAGGGCATGGCCCGGTGGTACGGGTAGAACTGCATGTCCTCCGTCGCCGGCCGGTCCGTCTGGTCGAGGTCGTAGCCGACGGCGCTGAAGGAGCTCGTGAGGACGAAGCGCTCGACGCCGGCCTCCTTCGCCTCGCGGAGGAGGTGGCGCGTGCCGAGGACGTTCACGTCGTAGATGGTGCGGCGGTGCTCGGCGTCGCCGTCGATCGTCGAGACCATGGAGGCGACGTGGTAGACGCCCTTGCAGCCCTTCACGGCCTCGCGGAGCGAGCCCGGGTCGCGGAGGTCGCCGAAGCTCTTCTCGAGGAGATCGCGCGGCAGGCCCTCGACGGCCTCGTTGTTCTCCTCGGCGCGGAGGAGGACGCGCACGCGCTGGCCCTCGCCGACGAGGCGGTGGACCAGGTTGGCGCCGACGTGGCCGGCGGCGCCGGTGACGAGGACGGGGGCGTCGGAAGCGGGCATGGGGGCGGGGTCTCTCAGTGGAAGGTCAGGGGGGTGGGCGCGGCGTCCGAGGGCGCCTGCCAGAGGGCGTCGTAGCGGCGGCGGAGCGCCTCGTCGGACTGGGCGTTCGCCATGCAGTCGGCGATGAGCTGCTCGACCTCGGCGCGCGCGATCTTCACGGGCTGGCCGGGGACGAACATGGCGTCGTTGCCGCGGGCGTGGACGAGCGTGCGGACGGCCATCCAGAGCGGGAGCAGGCAGAAGAGGCGCACGGCGACGTGCTCGCTCGGGACCGTGAGCACGTACTCGAGGGCCCGGCCGAGGTGCTCCTGGGCGCGGTCGAAGAGGGGCGCGACGGCGGCGTGGGCCCGGTCGCGCACGGCCGGCTCGCCGAGCTCGGGGATGCCGAGGCCCTGCTGGGCGACGGCGGCGCGGGGCACGAAGCTCACGCCGCGCTCGGCGTCGTCCGTGACGTCCTTGAGGATGTTCACGAGCTGGAGGCCCAGGCCGAAGGCCTCGGCGTTCGCGCGGAGCGCGTGCTCGGTCGGCGAGTCGGCGGCGCCGATGCCCTCGACGAAGAGGTCCGTGAGCATGTGGCCGACGGTGCCGGCGACGAAGTAGCAGTAGCGCTCGAGATCCTCGACCGTGTAGAGGGCCGTGAAGCCGTCCGAGCCCGCCTGGCGGTGGCTGTAGAGCTGCATGCCGCGGGTCATCTCGGCGACCCAGCGGGAGGCCTTCCGCTGCATGGGCTCGGGGAGGCTGCGCCAGACGCGGAGGACGACGCCGAGGTGGCGGCAGAGGTCGTGCTCGGTCGCGTCCGGGCCCTCGGCGGCGTCGAAGCGGCCGCCCGTGAACTGCTCCTCGAAGCGGCGCACGACGGCGTCCTCGGGCTGGGCCTCGAGCGCCTCGAGGAAGGTCGCGTAGCGCAGGTCGCGCTCCTCGAGGGTGAAGTCGGCGTCGTCCTCGATGGTGTCGGCGATGCGGCAGAGGAGGTAGCCGCACATCACGGCCGTGCCGAGGTCGCCGGGGAGCATCTGGATCGGCCGCGCGAAGCTCCGCGAGACGGCGAGGAGGGCCTGCTCGCAGTAGGCGCGATCCTCGGCGCTCGCCGTGACCTTGCCGTTGCCGCGGCGGCGGGCGCGCGGGGGCGTGACGCGGGTGGCGCGGCGGTCGCGGTAGAGGTGGAGCGCCTCGCCGGCCTCGACCGGGAGCCCGACGGCGGCGTCGAGGCTCTGGAGGCCGCGCTCGGCGTGCTCGAACTGGGGCGCCTCGGTGCGGAGGAGGGCGCGGCAGACGATGGCCGTGGTGCGCGGGCCGCCGAAGCCGCCGTCCTCGTTCTGGGCGGCGAGGAGCGACCGGATGGCGCGGCGGCAGGCCGGGTGGAAGACCGGGAGGCCGCTCGCGTGGAGGGTCTCGAGGGCGAGGGCCGTGGCGCGCGGATCGCCGAGGTCGCTCGCCTCCTCGAGGGTGGCGGCGCGGAAGCGCTCCTGGGCGGCCTCGAGCTTGCCCGGGAGCAGGCCCGGGAAGCGGCGGCGCGCGGCCGCGAGGGCGAGGGCCGCGGCGTGGCGATCGGCGAGGGCCGCGGCGGGCGCCTCCTGGAGGCGCTGGGCGAGGCGGACGGCGCGCTTCAGATCGCCCTCGGCCGTGACCTCCTCGAGGTCCGCGGCGGCGCGCTGCACGGGCGAGGCGCCGGCGAGGTCGGGCGCGTCCGTGACCTTGGCGAGGAGCGCGTCCACGTCGACGTGGATGGAGTCGCGGAACGCGCGCGCGCCCGGGAGCTCGGGGCCGCGCGGGCGGATGCCGAGGGCACGGAGCGGCGCGAGGTTGTCCGAGTCGCGGCGGTAGCGGCGGCGAAGGGCGGCGGGCATCACGCTCGCGCCAGGCCACTGGGCGAACTCGAGGAAGTGGCGGAGATCCTGGGCGGCGCCGCCGAGGCCCTGCTCCTTGGCGAGGTCGGTGACGGCGCGGCCGGCGACGCGCACGAAGGCGCCGGCGAACTGGCCGAGGCGGAGCTCCTCGCCGCCGAGGATGCGCATGGTGCGGTCGCGCTCCTCGGGGTGATCGCGCCAGGTGTCGAAGACCGCGCGGCGGATGGCAGCGGCGGCGTCGTCCTCGCGCTGGAAGACCTGGTAGAGGGCGTTGGCGAGGAGCTCGGGGACGTAGGACTGGCCCTCGCGCGTGCGCTGATAGGCGGCGACGCTAGGCGCGGCGAGGAGGGCCTCGCAGTCCTTCACGCCGACGCTGATGCCGCTCGCCGTGAGCGGGTGGTAGAAGCCGACGGCGTCGCCGAGGAGGGCGGTGCTCCCGCGGCCGTAGAAGGTGCGCGGCAGGAAGCGGTTGGCGGCCCAGACGAGCTTCTGCGTCTCGAGGGCGCGCTTGAAGGCGCCGCGGAGGGCGGCGGGGAAGCGGCTCGCGAAGCCGTCCCAGAGGAAGCGGGCGTCGCGGCGGGCGCCGGGGGCGTCGACGGGGAGGTCGACGCAGGCGCGGATGGTGCGCTCGCCGATGCGGTAGAGGAGCACCGGGCCCGGGCCGCCGAGGAGGACGTGGCCGTAGCCCTCGAAGGGGAGCTCGACGTCGTGGAGCTCAAGGCCGGCCATGTGGGAGACGAGGTCCGCCTCGAGCTCCTCGTCGGCGCGGAGGGACTTGCGCACGATCGAGGAGCGGCCGTCGGCGCCGACGATGAGGCGGGCGTGGACCGTGTGCTCGGCGCGGGCGTGGCTGAAGGTGACCGTGTCGTCGGTCAGGGCGGTGACGCGGGCGCGCTCGAGGTAGGTGACCGGGTCGAGGCCGGCGGCGCGATCGCGGAGGCCCTGGACGATGTCGGCATGCTCGCCGGAGAAGCCGACGCCGTTCGTGTACTCGAGGCGGATCGGATCCGTGGTGTCGTCCGGGAAGACGGCGAAGCCGTAGCAGGGGATGTGGTCGGCCGAGGCCTCGTGGGGCATCAGGCCGAGGCGCTCGAGCACGGCGGCGCCGTAGGGGTGCACCCACTCGCCGGCGAAGCGCTTGGAGGCCTTCGGGTTGGCCTCGAGGAGAAGGACGCGGCTTCCGCGCTGGGCGTAGCCGGCGGCGGCGGCGCAGCCGGTGGGGCCGGCGCCGACCACGACGACGTCGTAGCTCTGGGCGATCTCGCTCATGGGTCCTCGGTCGCGCGTGCCCGTCGGAGACGGTGGAAAGAGCGAAGGCTCGTTTCCGTTGCGGCGAAGCCGGGGTGGATCCCTGGCCACTCGTCCGCGGCTGGGGGTTACCAAGGCGTGGGGGCCACCCGCAGGACTATCCGGCGAGCCGAGACTGAGCGGGGGTGAACCGTAGGGAGCGATGCTTGAACAGGTTCTAGTTTTGGGGCGTCGCGATATTCGCTTTGTTTCCGTATGGTTACGAGAGCCGCTCGCGTGTCGCCGGTGAGCCGCGGTTCAGCGCTCGGGGTCGCTCGCGGGCGCCTCGGTGGGGGTCGCACGATCGCATGCTCCGGGCGGCGAGCCTCTCCGCTACCCTCGCGCGAGCGCCGCCCGAGCCGGCGCCCCTCCCCATGCCGCACGTCGACGATCGCCCCCGCCCGCCGCGACCCGGGCGCGTACGCGCGCCGGCGCCGGGCGCCGCGGGGATCGCGCTCCTGCTCGTCGCCGCCGCGGGCCTCGCGCCCCCCGTCGCGCGCGCCCAGCCGACCTGCGCCCCCGTCGAGACCTGGGCCGAGCGCTGCGCCAGCGAACGGGTCGCCATCGAGGTGCGGCGCTGCATCCCCGGCGGCGCCGTGCTCACCGCCACCGTCGGGGGCGAGCCAGCCGGGGACGTCGAGATCGCGCGGCGCCGCGAGGGCGCCTTCCGCCAGGTCGGCGCCCTGGGGCTCTCGCCGGTGGGCGAGTACGCCGACTTCCGCGACGCCCCGGCGCCGGTCCGGGAGGCCTTCGAGGCGATCGTGCGCTGCGCCGAGCGGGAGCCGGACCTCGAGCTGCGCGGCGAGGTCGCGCCCCCGCCCGCCTCGGAGGAGGAGCCTCCCCTCCTCGCCGGGGCGCTCCTCCTCGCGCTCCTCGCCGGCGCCCTCGCCCTCTGGCGGCGCCGCCCCACCCCCCGCCAGCTCGCCCGCGCCCTCGCCCCACCGGCCCTGGCGTCCCTCGGCGGCGCGCTCCTCCGGGCCGGGATCGCGGACCCGGCCTTCGTCCACCAGAACGGGCACGGGCCCCACTGGATCAGCCACGCGCTCTGTGTCCCGAGCCGCTACGGGCCGGGCTACGCGGAGCTCTTCGGCGGCGCCCTCCCCCTCCTCGGCGACGAGCCGAGCCTCGCCGTCTTCCGCGCGCAGGCGCTCCTCGGGGCGCTCGCGACCGGCGCCGTGTGGGTCCTCGCCCGCGGGGCCGGGGCCCGCCCGCCCCTCGCCGCCGCCGCCACCGCCGCCGTCGCCTTCGAGCCGGCGCTCGCGCGCCTCTGGCAGAGCGAGAGCTACTTCGGCGCCATCACCTCGCTCCTCCTCCTCGCGGGCGCGCTGATCGCCGGCGGCGGGCGCCGGCGCCGACCCACGGACCCGGTCTTCCTCGGGACCGTCGCCGCGGCCGGGCTCCTCGTCGCGCAGGCCGCGCGCGTCCACCCCGTCGCCTGGGTGCCCTCGGCGCTCCTGCCGCTGATCCTCGTCGTCGCCCCCGGGCGCCTGCGCACCGTGCTCCTCCGCGGGGCCGTCGCGACGCTCGGCGTCGGCGCGCTCGCCGCGGCCTTCGCGCTCGAGCTCATCGGCGAGATCGCCGGCGGCGAGGTCGGCGCGAAGTGGCTCCCCGATCTCTTCGGGACCATCCCCACGCCCCGCCTCGTCGGCGGCCTCGCGGTCGCCCTCGGCGGCGCCGCGCTC
>MDTG01084035.1_pt1 | contig 19857 bp, 19 predicted proteins | sample 811421 | NCBI WGS metagenome assembly MDTG01 (sample SAMN05326645, study PRJNA326480) | marine metagenome | isolation source: seawater | place: Pacific Ocean: South East | collected 2011
CATAATTTTTAAATGACTATAGAAAATAAGGTAATAATGATAACTGGTGCTTTAGGACAGATTGGTTCATCTTTAGCTAAATCAGTTTTACATAAAGAAGGAAAAGTAGTTGCATTTGATATAAAAAAAGAATTAACGAACGAATTACTTGGTCTTAAATCTGACTATTCTGATAATCTTATCTATATTCAGACAGATATTAGAGATAAGCAGCAAATAAATTCATCTTTTAAGAGAGCAATAGATCACTTTGGAAGAATAGATGCATTGGTAAATAATGCAGGGGTGAATATATTCTCACCTTGGAATGAGAGAACCGACAATGAATTAGATCAAGTCATCAATGTGAACTTGAAGGGAAGTATTAATTGTTTGCAAAATTTTTTGAAACATTGCAATGATAAAGATAGGATTGGAACAATTGTGAATGTTGCTTCTCACTATGGAGTCATCAGTACAGATCAAAGAATATATACTGATACAGATAGAAGAAGTTCTGAAATTTATAGTGCTACAAAAGCGGGTATTATTCAATTGACAAAATACTTTGCCACCAACGCTCTTTTAGATGGAATAAATGTAAGAATTAATGCGGTTGCACCAGGTGGTGTTAGAGATACCGAAAATCCTCAAGGAGAGGATTTTATTAAGAATTATAGTTATAGATGTCCTATGAATAGATTAGCTGAAGTAGAAGAAATAGTAGAACCCATACTTTTTCTAATTTCAGAGGAATCCTCTTATATTAATGGACATACACTAGTAATTGATGGCGGAATGTCTGCCTGGTAATTTGGAGATATAATTAAATGAGTAGAAGCTTTAAAATAAACAATTATATCTTAAATGAAAACAGTCCTACATTTATCATTGCTGAAGTTGGTATAAATCATAACGGCGAAATAAGAGATGCTTTCAGTCTGATTAAAAAAGCATTTGAAGCAGGTGCAGATGCAGTTAAACTTCAAAGTTATATTACAGAAAAAAGAGTATCAAAAGACTCTCCTGTTTTTGATATTTTAAAAAAATCAGAATTAACAAATAAAGAACAGTTGGAATGTTTTCAATTAGGAAAAGATTTAGGCATCATTGTTTTTAGTACACCATTTGATGATGAGTCAGTTGATTACCTTGAAAGTATAGAGTGTCCTTTATATAAAGTAGCGAGTTTTGATACAGTAAATAATTCACTTCTTAGAAGAATTGGTAAAACAATGAAACCTATTATCATGTCAACAGGAATGTCTAATTTAGATGAAGTAAAAAATGCTAAAATAAGTTTAAATATAAACAACAGTGAAATCACAGATAGACTAGCTTTATTGCATTGTATTTCGTCCTATCCAACTCCTGAAAATGAAGCAAATTTGTTAGTAATACCTTTACTTAGGCAATATCATAATGGAATTGTAGGCTATTCTGACCATACGATTGGAATAGATGTTCCAATACTTTCTGTAGCTGCAGGAGCAAAAATTATTGAAAAGCACTTCACTTTAGATACCAATGCTGAAGGTCCTGATCACGCTCTCTCAGCAGACCCAGAAACTATGAAGAAAATGGTTAGTGGTATTCGTAAAATTGAGAAAATTATGGGCGATCAAGAGTTAAAGTCCAGACTTATTGAAAAAGAAATTTTGCCGTATAGGAGATTTACAGATTAAACATAAAAAATTGATTGTTTTTAGGTGTGACGGAGGAGGCTTAAGCGGCATAGGCATGGGTCATGTAAAAAGGTCACTCTTGATTGCCAATAAATTATGTGAAAATAAAAATATTAAGAAAAAGAATATTATTTTTGTAGCAAGAAAAAATAGTAATTTTAAGCATGGTTATAATCAAATAAAATTTCAAGGATATTTAGTAATAAAATGCAATGATAAGCATTTAAAACCAAATTCAAAAGAGGAACTGCACCAATTAACTAAATTAAATCCCTCATTAATAATTTTCGACCGACATGCTACTACGAAAAAAATTATTAATAATATCAAGGAAAAAAAAATCAATGTTGTTTCATTTGACGATATTGGGTCGGGATCAAAATTTACCGATAAAACCATAAACGCTATATTAAAAAGTAAACATAAATCATCAAATATTCTTAATGGCTATAAATATTTATTTTTAGACGATTTAAAAAAAAATAAATATAAATCAAAAAGTAAAAACGTAACTAAGCTATTTATATCATTTGGTGGTTATGATAAGAGAAAATTAATTAAATTTTTTTTAGATGCAGTGTCATTAGATCAAAATTTAATTGATTTAAATTTAAATTACCGTGTTTATACTAATATATTACAAAGAGAGTACAAATGTGAATTATTAAAAAAAATTCATAAAATTAAAAAGAAAAAAATCAATGTAAAGCTAATTTCTAATTCAAAAAATTTTTATAAAAATCTAGCAATTTCAGATGTTGCAATAGTTAATGGCGGATTGACAGTTTTTGATGCAATAAAATTTAAAATACCAACGATTGCAATTCCGCAATATGTCCACCAATTAAATACCTTAACAAAGCTCAATAAAATGGGTATTGTCTTGGTCGGGTCAAAAAAAATGAGCTTAAGTAAGGCAAAACTTGTAAAAAATCTCTTAATTTTGATTGAAGATGCGAATAAAAGAAAATCCTTAGAGAGAAATATGACTAAATTTTTAAAGCTAAGTTCTACAGGTACTGTTTTAAATGAAATTATTAAACTAATATAAACACCGTTAATATAAATTTCAGAATATGAAAGTTAAATAGATGTTATCAGACGAATCACAAAAATTTATGAGTAAAAAAAATAAGGAGGAGTATAAAAAATTTCAGAAAAATCCTTCATTCTTAAGTTTCCACAAATTAATCAAATACGGAAAAATTCCAAGACCTCATTATGCTTTAGGTTTATTGTTAGCGGCACAACAAGCATTAGATCTAAAAATAAAAACGATAAATGTACTAGAATTCGGCTGTTGGAATTTTGATGGATTAATAGATTTAGAAAATTACTGTAAAGATATAAATAAGTTTTGTGAAATAAATTTTAATGTTTCAGGTTTTACTCTAAAGGACGGTTTGCCTAAGTACAAATCTAATGTTTATGATAGAATGTATAGATGGAGTGTAGGTGATTATCAGTTTACAAAAAAAAATAATATTAAAAAACTTAAGTTTAGTAATATATATTTTGGAGATGTTAAATTTACAATTAAAGAATTTTTAAATAAAAATAAAAGTCTTGAAAAAAATCCTATAGGTTTTATCGCGTTTGATTTAGATTATTATACCTCAACTAAAAATGCCTTAAAAATTCTAAAATTATCTCAAAATTCGTACCTTCCAAGGTTATATTCATATTTTGATGACCACTATTTTTCTGCTAAAAATGAGGGTGAAAGAAAAGCTATAGAAGAATTTAATTCTATTAATTCAACTCAAATTTCGGATTTAGCTGAATTTGCTGAACAATATAGCCTATATTTTAATAAATGGATTTTTTTAGGAAAAAGATTGAAAGTTATAAATTATTTTAAAAACAAACATTTTAATAAAAGAACCAACTTTTTTATTTAAATTTGTTTTCGTCTTAAAACTTTTTTTATTTTTTCATTTCCTTTATCGTATTTATCAATTTCTTTTTCTAATTCCTCAATATCATAATTTACTTTATTAAATTTAGTTTCACTTAAATTTAAATCTATATAAATAAATGAACATCCAGCGCCATCTCTCTGTTGTCCTAATGAACCAGGATTCAGGAAAGTGGCTTTATTATGTTTTTTTTCTAACTTGTGGTGAGTATTGCCGGTAAAAATATAGTCATATTTTAGAGAGAAATTATCAAACATTGTGAGGTCAGTATCCGGATAAATTCTGCCCTCTAGTAAATCATTGGGAGAGCCATGACAGAAAAAAAGCTTTTTTCCTTCTGATTCGATTTCTAGTTTTTTCTCTAAGCTTCTTAAATATGTTAAATTTGCATCTGAAATTTGTTTCTTAGCTATTCTATAGGAATTTCCATATTTTTTGGTCAAATTATTTAATTTTGATGGATTGTTATATGACTCTAAAAAGTATTTGTCATGGTTTCCTAGAAGTGAAATAAAATTTAATTGTCTCATTGAGTCAATTATTTCATTAGATGAATAATAATAACCAACCACATCTCCCAAAAAAATAACTTTATCATATTCTATTTTTGATATTTTTTTTAAAAACTGAAAGTAAGAATATTTATTTCCGTGGATGTCTGAAAATACAATAAGTTTCATTAAAAATTAACTTATCCAGATTATCGTATCTGACAAGGAGAATTTTGGAATAAATTTTAACTCTGTACGAGCTTTGTCTATGCTAATATTCCATTCAGTATTATCATTTTTATTATACTGAAAATCTTCATAAATCACTGATTTACTTTTTGTCACTAATTTAATTAATTTTGCAAGTTCAATATCTGTAATTGATTTACTGGCAGCAATATTAAACAAATTTTGATGACCTTGGTATTTGCTTACTAAAAATATTGCATGCGCTAAATCTCTTAAGTCTAGGTAATTCTGTTTTCTTTGAGGGTCTCCATTCACATGAATTAATTTGTCACTTTTTGCATCATTCACAAACTTATAAAATATTTTTTTATTCTTTGACTCTTTGCCAATCGGGGATGGTATTCTAAATACAATTGACTTGGTTTTAGTTTTTGTTTTTTTTAAAACTAGTTTTTCTGACATTAATTTCGATTTATGATAATTTGTTATTGGAACACATTGATCATTTTCAGTAATAATTGCTTGACTTGTTTTCCCAATAACTTGGATAGAAGATAAATGTATGAAATATTTGACATTAATTTTTTCAGCAAATAGCTTAATATTCATTGCGCCGATTACATTTGTTTTCTCCAATTCTTTAAGAGATAAGTTTAAGTTCTGCTTAACGGCACAATTTATTATGATATCTATTCTTTCTTGATCACCAATTATGTTGGATAATATTTTAAATTCATCAATATTCTCAATGTTAATACTGATATCTTTCTTACCTGAACCACATGCAAAAATGTTCCAATTGAATTTTTCTTTGAGAATTTTTTTTAAATTAGATCCCACTAATCCTGATGCGCCAAAAATAATTACATTCATTTATTTCAATTTAAAAGAACTCTTCATGTTGATATCTTATCGCTTTACCTTTTCTTTCTTTAAATAGATCAATACAATTTATATCAAAAAAAGTTTCATACAGTGATGCTTGTAAATCTATAAAGCCAAAACGATGACGAATATATGTTGTTCCAGAAAATCTTGGATTTATTTCAAAACAGACTGGTTGTTTATTTTTATTTAATTTTAATTGTACATTAATAGATCCATTAACAGGAAATGCTTGTGCAATATCTAAGCAGTATTTAGCAATCATTTTATTCTTTGTTACTTCTGCATATACAGTTGACCCATTTTTTAGAAATCTTTTTAGCATAATTATTTTTGTATATTTAAAATTAGACTTAAAAATAGCACAAGTATATTCTTCATGTTCAAAATTAATAATTTCTTGAGCTACAAAGGATACATTCTCATTTTTAATAAATTTAAAGTGATTATCATTTTTTACCCATATTAAGCCTTCTGAAGCCTTTCCAATTTCTGGTTTAATAATAAAAGTTTTACCCAGTTTTCTTGATAAATAGCTGTATGTAGAATTTTTTTTCACTTTTATTGTTTTAGGAAAATTTAATCCATTTTCTTTTAACCATTGATAAGTGTGATACTTACTGTTGAATACTTTAAGTATCTTTTGAGGAAAATTAATTGTTATATTTCTCACTTCTTCAATTTTTGAAAGTGATTTATTAACTTCTTCTACACCTGAAATTAAAATATCAATTTTATATTTTCTTATGGTTTTTAATAACCAATTTTTAAATTTGGAACTCTCAGATAATGGACATATCAATGAGACATTTGAAAAAAATCTGCATGGGGAGTTTTTACGAGAATTAGCTCCAATTACGTAAATTTTTTTGTCTAATTCTTTTATTGTTTTGATTATTGCAATACCGACGTCTCCACCAGAACCTACGACTAAAATCTTTTTTTTTAGATTCACAATTAATATATGAAATTTGTTTATATTTATGTATTGAATATAATGTTTTACTTATATAGTACTGACATTAAATATCAAATAATTTATGAAATTTGCAATTCTAGGATGTGGTTCTATTGGAAAACGACATTTAAAAAATTTAATTAAATTAAATATAAAAAAAAAGGAAATAATCTTGTGGGATAGAAGTATTAAAAGAAAGAAAGAAATTCCATACAAAGATATTAAATTTTTCACAAATATGAATGAAATGTTCTCGTTAGAGAATCCAAATACTTGTTTTATCTGCACTCCATCTTCACTTCATATTAAACATGCATTAAAGGCAGCAAGTAATAATTGTAATATTTTTATTGAGAAACCTCTTACTGACGATATTAGCGATGTTGATGAACTACGTAAGATCATAAATGATAAAAAACTAATCGTGTCTGTAGCAGCTAATATGCGATTTCATCAAGCAGTAGTAGAGGTAAAAAAGATTGTTGAAAATAACATCATAGGAAAAGTAATCTGGGGTCATTTTTTTTCTGGAAGTTACTTACCAAATTGGCATCCTAATGAAGATTACCGAAGTAATTACAGCGCTAAGAGAAGATTGGGAGGAGGATGCCTACTTGATAACATTCATGAAGTAGATTTAGTTCATTGGTTTTTTGGTAAGCCAAAAAAAATAATAGGTAATTATTATCGAACTAAAACACTTGAGATTCAGACAGAAGACATGGCAGATATTATTTTTATTTATCCAGATAAGAATGTTACTATTCATTTAGACTATATTCAGTATCCAGCTGGTAGAGGCATAAAGTTGATTGGGTCAAAAGGGTGGTGTGAATGGTCTCTTGAAAATAAATATGTATTAATTTTCAAAGAAAAAAAAATGAAAAAAATTTTTCTTCCTAAAAATTATAATAAAAACACAATGTATCTTGATCAAATGAAATACTTTATCTCATGTTTAAAAAATAAGATTAATCCAGTTAATGATTTAAAATCTGGTCTAGCGGCAGTAAATAGTGTATTAGAACTAAAAAAATGAATATTAATTTAGGTAAAAAAAAAATAGGCTCTGGTCAAAAACTTTATATTGTTTTCGAAGCTGGTCCAACCCATTATGGACTTAGCTCAGCATTAAAACTTATTGATCAAGCATCAATTGCTGGCGCGGATGCTATAAAATTTCAGCTATGTGATCATGATAGGCTCATTACAACAAAGAAATTGCCTTTTACATATGAAATTCTTTTAAGTAAAAAAACAAACAAAACTAAAAAAATTACAGAACCATTAATTAATATATGGAAAAGAAGATATATACCAAAAACAGACTGGATAAAGTTAAAGAAGAGGTGTGTAAAAAGAAATATCGATTTTTTCGCAACCGTTTTTTTTGAGGAAGATGTTAATTTATTAAAATCAATTGGTGTAAATTCATTTAAAATAGCATCACATGATATCAATTTTAAAGATCTTATTATTAAATGTGCGAAGACCAAACTTCCAGTTCAAATTGACACTGGTAATGCTTCAATATCCAACATTGAAAGAGCTATTGAGTGGATTACATCTACTGGAAACAATAAAATTATCATAAACCATTGTCCATCTGGGTATCCAGCCAGGTATGAAAGCATAAATCTAAATGTAATAAAAACTCTAAAAAAAATGTTTGACTATCCTATTGCTTATTCTGACCATTCAACTGGGTGGGAAATGGATATTGCAGCTAGATCATTTGGCGCAGATATAATTGAAAAAACTATTACTTTAGATAGAACTATAAAAAGTTGTGAACACATTATGTCTCTTGAGTTAGATGATATGATTAAATTCGTTGAATCAATGAAAAATTTAGAACTTGTCTTTGGATCATATAGAAGAATCTTATCTTCTAAAGAATTGAAAAAAAATGCCTCATATAAAAGATCAGCGTTTTTGACCAAAGATGTAAGAAAGAATGATTTATTAAAGCGTAAAGACTTTGATTTTAGAAGACCCGGAGATGGATTAATTCGGCCTGATAACTACGAATTCTATATCGGAAGAAAATTCAAGACGAGTGTTTCTAAAAATACCATGATTCAAAAAAAACATATTTTATAGATGGTTGATGAAAAAAATAGCCATAATACCCGCAAAGTCTAATTCAGTAAGGATACCTAATAAAAATATAAAGAAATTCTGTGGTGTACCTATGATAGTACACACAATAAACCATTGTATTAAGTCAAAAATTTTTGATGAAATAATTGTTTCAACTGATTCAAAAAGAATAGCTAAAGTTGCTGAAAAAGCTGGTGCAAACGTACCTTTTCTTAGGCCAAAAAAATTAACTTACGATAATTCAAAACTTCTTGATGTTTGTAAACATGCACTAAAAAAAGTTAATAAAAAAAATGATATAGAATATTTTTGTATTGTTTGGGCTACGTCTCCCTTAAGAAAACCAAAAGACCTAAGAAATTCTTTCAGCTACCTACATAAAGGGTATGATGGAGTATTTAGTGCGACAGAATATAGCTTTTCTCCTTTTTGTGCTCTTACTAAATCTCCTGATGGTAGATGGAAACCTATTTTAAAAAAATATATGTGGAAATCAGCAAATGAATTACCTGAAGTAATAACTGACAACGGTTCATTTGCTTGGGTGAGATTAAGTTCATTTAACAAAGAGAATGTATGGATGCCTAAGAAATCTTATCCATACTTTATACCTAGGATAAGGTCTGTAGATATAAATACCATTGATGATTGGAAAATCGCAGAAATGATATATAAGTCATCGAATAAAAACTATAAATGAGTAACAAATTAAATTCAAAACCAAAAAAATCAAAAAGATTAAATTTAAAGTATTCAAATGAAGCTTGGAAAAATGCTTTAAAATTTATTCCTGGAGGTGTTCAAACATTTTCTAAAATGCCTCTTCAGCATGGGGATGGAGTTGCTCCAAAATTTATTAAGAAATCAAAAGGATGCTATACATGGGATATTGATAACAATAAATATGTTGATTACATATGTAGTTTAGGACCAATAATACTAGGTTACGCTGATAAAGCAGTGGATACTAGTGCAAAAAAAATGATAGACAGTGGACAATTAATACCTTCATTACCTAATAAGATAGAAACAGATCTATCAAAAATCTTAGTTCAAAATATACCATCAGCTGAAATGGTGAGATTTGGAAAAAATGGATCAGATGTAACTCAGGCTGCTATAAGGGCAGCTAGGGGCTTGACTGGCAAAAATAAAGTTGCAGCATGCGGATACCATGGATATCACGACTGGTTTATAGGAACGACATCTAGAAATCTTGGAGTACCCAAAGAAGTTAGAAACTTAACTAAAATATTTAAGTATAACGATATCGATTCTTTATATCATCTGTTTAAGAAAAACAAATCAGAAATTGCAGCAGTAATTATGGAACCTGTAAATTTTGTAAACCCGAAAGACGATTTTCTAAATAAAGTTAAGGATCTTACACATGCAAATAAAGCAATATTAATATTCGATGAAATCATTACTGGCTTTAGAGCAAGTCTTGGTGGAGCCCAAAAAATCTTCAATGTTACACCTGATTTATCGTGTTTTGGAAAAGCAATGGCTAATGGCTACCCTATCTCAGCAGTAGTGGGAAAAAAGGAGTTCATGGAAATTTTTAATGAAGTTTTTTTCTCATCTACGTTCGGTGGTGAAGCTATTTCAATTGCAGCTTCTATGACAACTATTAAAGAAATAAAGAAAAGAAATACTATAAAAAAAATTAATGACCTTGGTTTAGAATTGATCAAGAATTTTAGAGAGTCAATTCATACTTACAATCTTAATCAACATGTATCAATCACAGGCTTTGGCTGGTGGCCAAAATATACTTTCTATGACAGGAATATGAAACAATCTTTTGAATTACAGACTTTATTTCAACAAGAAATTGTAAAACGAGGCATTCTTACTCGCGCGGGTATATTTATAACTGACTCTCATACAAAAAAAATCATAGAAAAGACAAGTGAAATATTTGACGAGACACTTTATTTTATTAGTAATTGTATAAAAAATAAATCAATTAACAAAAATATTGAAGGCAGTTTAATTCAGCCAGTTATGAGAGAAAGTAAATAAGAACTAATAAATGTTAATGTTAAAGACCCATTTTTCATATCACCACAAGCCTGATGTTGCAAGTAGAAGAACATTTACCCTCAAAGACAAATTTTTTACATTTTTTAGACTATTTGGTAGACGAAACATAAAGATTAAAGAAAACACAATCATAGGAAAAAATGTAATATTTAGACTGACGGATGATGCAAAAATAGAAATTGGAAACAATTCAATTATAGATCATGATGTAAGTTTCTATCTCACAAAACCTAAACCATTTCTTCAAATTGGTAACCATGTTGCTATCAGTAAGGGCACAGTAATTGCATGTAAATCAATAATGCAAATTGGTGATTATACGAGAATAGCAACGAATGTCGTCATCAGAGATAATACCCATAAATTCAGTGCAAATAAGCTTTTAATAAATACTGATGCTGAAATAAAAGAAATTATTATTGGAAAAAATGTGTGGATAGGCGACAAAGTTATAATTTTTCCGGGTGTAAAAATCGGAGATAATGCAATAATTTCAGCTGGTAGCATTGTCACGAGTGAAGTAAGAGCCAATACAATCGTAGCAGGCCAACCTGCACGATTTATCAAAAAAGTTGAGTGATATGAAGCTAATAAATGTTCTAGATGCTGACTACACTACTGTAATTTCTCATAATAATTTATCCAATGAAAATTTTGATTTTAAACTTAAATCTGCTTTTTTGAGAGATTTGACCATTGAGCCATTAATTCCTTTCATAAAATATCAATGTATAACTAAAAACATCTTTTCTGAAACATACATCAATGATTACGGAACAGTAATGCAAGAAATCCTAGATCAGAATTCTAATCTATATTCTTTTAAGCCTGAAATAATTTATATTTTCCCTGATATAAATAACCTTTTAGATGAAAAAGTTCTTTTAAAAAATAGAAATAATGATGAAAAATTGATTAAAAAAATAAATGAAATTGAAATTTATTTTGAAAACATTATCGATTCAATTCGAATTCACTCTGATGCAATCATTGTGATCAGTAGTATTATTGAAAATCCAAATACTCTTAATTCTATTCAAGAATTTAAAAATCCAAAAGGAAAAAATTATCTTATCAAGGAAATAAATAACAGAATTTTTAATAAAACTAAAAATTCACAAAATACTTACGTACTTAATCTCAGCTCAATCATCTCTCGAATTGGGTATAATCAATTTTATGATAATAGAAGTTATCATATGTCAAAAAATCCATTTTCAACAATTGCATTAAGGCATATCGCTTTTGAATGCGTAAAATATATTTCATCATTAAAAGGTTTATCAAAAAAATGTATTGTATTAGATTGTGATAACACATTGTGGGGCGGCGTCTTAGGTGAAGATGGTTTAAATAATCTCAAATGTGGAAAAGAATATCCTGGTTCTTTTTTTTTAAATTTTCAAAAAAAACTTCTCCAACTAAAAAACAACGGTGTTCTACTTGCATTAAATAGTAAAAATAATTATGACGATGTAATAGATGCACTAGAAAATCACTCAGAAATAATTTTAAAAAAGAGAGATTTTGCAGCAATGCGAATTAATTGGAATGACAAGGCAAAAAACTTAATTGAAATATCTCATGAATTAAACATTTCTTTAGATCACATGATATTTATTGATGATAGTAGTTTTGAAATTGGACTTGTTAATAAAACCTTGCCAAACGTTGAAATAATCCAGGTTCCAGAAAATTTAGATGAATTAGAGAGAGTATTTGAAAATACTGATTACTTTGAAAATTTATCGTTATCATCTGAGGACAATAATAGAACAGAATTATATCTGGCTGAAAAAGACAGGAAAGAAAGTAAGAAATTAAATATTAATCTTGATAATTATTTTGAGGAACTCCATCTTTGTACAAAATCATCATTTGCTAAAGTAAGCGAAATTCCAAGGATTTCTCAACTTACCCAAAAGACAAATCAATTTAACTTAACAACCAAAAGATATAATCAAAGAGAGATAGAAAATTTTATTAATTCTAAGGATTACGATATCTTAACTTTTGAAGCAGAGGATAAATTTGGTCCCTATGGACTAATCGGAGTTGTAATATTAGCTTATGAAAATAACAATATGAAAATAGATACTTTTTTAATGAGTTGTAGAGCGCTTGGAAGAGGCATTGAAAAAGTAATGCTTAGTAATTGTTTCAATATTGCAAATTCAAAAAAAATAAAAAGTATTTATAGTTCATTTATCCAAACTAAAAAAAATCATCAAGTACGTGACTTCTATCAAAAAAATCATTTTGAAATTATTAGGGATGAAGAAACAGTTTCAGAATATAAGTTATCAGAATATAATAATAAAAATATTGTACCAGAGTATATAGTTACAAAAACAAAATAAAAAATATATATTATTTATGGAACAAAAACTAAAAGAAATCATGTCGGTTGTCTTCAATGAACCAATTGAAAATATTAATAGCAGTTCTTCACCAGCCTCAGTAAGCAAATGGGATTCACTTGCTCAACTTAATTTAATAATAGCTATTGAGGAAACATTTAAAATAAAATTGAATGACAGTGAAATTGAAAATATTAAAAATTTTGACTCAATTTTAAAAATACTTCAAAAAAAATATAATAGTTAATTTATGAAAACGGGAGTAATAGTGCTATCAAGGATAGACTCCGCTAGATTGCCAGAAAAAGCAATTAAATGTGTAAATAATAAAAGTATCATTGAATATGTAGTCGAAAAAGCAAAAAAAATTAAGAATAGTGAGATTATAATTGCAACACCTGATCGTAAAATTGATGATCAAATACTAGATAAGTTCAAAGATGATAAGGAAGTAAAAAAGTATAAAGGTTCATTAGAAAAAGTAAGCCATCGGTTCTTAGAATGTATGAAGCACTATAAACTAGATGTAGCTATAAGATTAAATGGAGATAGCCCACTTCATAGCTATAAAATCATAAATGATTTTCTCGAAATTTTCATCCAAAAAAAGCCTGATTTATTAACTAATGTTTTCCCAAGATCATATCCTGTTGGAATGAGTATTGAAATTATTTCCCTTAATGCTTTAGCGAATGCTTGTTCTAGGATGACCCAAGAAAGTCATTTCGAGCATATTAGTAAATTTTTTTATGAAAATTCAGACAGTTTTAATATTATTAACATTTCCCAAGAGCCAATTAATCATTCAAAAGTAAATTTATCTGTAGATACAAAAGAGGATTTTGAGAGGTTTAAATGGATAATTAATAAATGTAAGCAAAATTATCTTAATGCAGATTATAATGAATTAATTAAATTTTATAATGAATATGAAAATGCGAAAAAGTTCTGAACAATTAGTTACTGTTTATATTACTAATTATAATTATGAAGATTATTTAAAACAGTCCATAGAGAGTGTCTTAAATCAGACATATACAAACTTTGAGCTTTTAATTATTGATGATGGTTCAACCGATGGCTCAAAAAAAGTCATAGATCAGTACATTGAGAATCCAAGAGTAAGAGTCATCTATCAAAAAAATAAGGGCCTCATTAAAAGTAATAATGTTGCTATCAAGGCTGGTAAAGGGGCATTTATAATGAGACTAGATGCAGATGATTATCTGGATAAGAATTGTTTGCTCATAATGATGAACACAATATGTGAAGACAAGGAAATAGGACTCGTATTTCCTGATTATTATTACATAGATAAATTTGGAAAAGTATTAGGTCAAGAAAGAAGAAATGATTTTGACAAAGAAGTTATTTTGTTTGATCAACCAGCTCATGGAGCATGTACATTATTAAGAAAAGAATTTTTATTGGAAGTAGGTGGATATAGCGGTGAGTTTGATAGACAAGATGGATGGGATATTTGGTTTAAGTTTATAAATAGATATAAGATTAAAAATATAAACTTGCCATTGTTTTATTATAGAAAGCACGAAAGTAATTTAACGAGTCATTCAAAGCAATTGCTTGAAACAAGATCAAAAATTTACAAAAAATATGCAGATAAATATAAAAAAAAAGATTTAAAGGTATTAGCCATTCTATCAGTAAGAGGAAAGTTTATATCAAATGATAGTCAAGAACTCAGCATACTTGGACAGAAACCAGTAATTTGTTGGACAATCGATAGTTTACTTGAATCAAATATGATACAGGAAATCATAGTATCAACATCTGATTTGGAAATTATAAAATTTATTGAAAAAAAATATCAGGGTAAAATCAACTTGGTAAAAAGAGAAATTATGACTGCACTAGAAAATACTTCTCACGAAGAGTCAGTCATAAATAGTATTAAAAAGAGAAAAATATTAGACTATGATACAATTCTAGAGATTACTCCCGACTACCCACTAAGAAATCAATTTTATATTGAAAAAGCAATAAATGTTATGAGAGTTCATGATGTTGATAGAGTAATAGGAGTTTCCACAGAAGACTCTGTTTTTTATAAACATTCAGGTGCAGGTCTTAAAATAATTGGTAATGACTTGGAGGGAAATAAATTAAGATTAGAGAGAGAATATTTATATAGGCATACCGGAGGCATTTCTCTATCTAAAAAAGATTATTATAAAAAGAAAAATAAAGATCATAAATCAATTATTCTGGGCCATATAATCATAAGTCCTGAGGCATCAACAAGAGTTTCGAATAAATTGGAACTTGAAATTGCAAAAGTCATTATGAAGGAAACAAAGAATGCATGAAGTAAATTGTTATATTTGCAACTCCAAACATTCTGAAAATCTATTTAAACAAGGAGAAGAGGATACTTATCTAATGCAAATATATGATGTTTTTCCTGATAATTTATACTGGAAAATTTGTTTACAATGCGGACTTGTTTACCGTTCACCTGTTTTAGATAATGATGAAATAAAGGAGCTTTACAATAAATACGATCAAAATATTGTTAATGATGAAGACAAATACTTTGATAAAATTATTAAGATACCCAGAGAAGACTCTGAAAACTGGATTAAAACTGATTGGCTTTTTCAGAGTTTAGAAAGTGTTACTGGTATCAAAAATTTAAATGTCTTAGATGTTGGGTGTGGGGGAGGTACACTGCTTTATACGCTTAAGTCTTTAATGCCTAATATAAATCTTTACGGTGTAGAGCTGAATAAAAAATATTATGAAATTGCTAAAAAGAATTTAGAAATCAATATAAAAAATGAAGAATATAAGAGCAATTTATTTGGTTGTAAATTTGATATATTGATTAATACAAAAGTTTTAGAGCATATTTCAGATCCATTAATTTTTTTAGAAAATTTGAATAAAGACCTTAAAGATGATGGACATTTATTTATTGAAGTACCAGATGTCTCAGATATGTACAGTTTCCCTGCTAATGACGAAAGATTTTTTATACCTCACATTTTTTTTTACAGTGAAATAACTCTTTCTATTTTACTTGAAAGGTCAGGTTTTGAAGTATTAAAAAAGAGAGTATCAAAGTCTAATAGGGGAAGATCATATCTTCAAATCATTGCAAAAAAACAAATGAATGAAATTAGTAAAATTACTGAATTTACTTCTACCAAAGATATACAAGCAATGATTAAAAAGATAAAACAAAACATGACTAAATAGCAGGAGTAACTATTTGTGAAGTTTAAAAAAAAACAAAAAATAATAGATATCTCTAAGGTCAAATATGATCAAGATGGTATAAAAGATTTTTATTGGCCACTTCAAACACAAAAGTCTGAAAAAGTAATTTCATATTTGAGTAAAAATCTCATATCCTTTATAAATAAAAATAAATCTGACCACATCGAAGCAGAAGCATTAAAGATTTTTTTTAAATGGTTTGCAGTTGAGGTGGTCAAACTTCTTGATGCTAGTATTGTCTCTCAAAATTCAAGGAAACATAGAGTCAAACTTATTATACCTAAGCACTATAAGTATCTAAGCTCAATCGTGGCAAACAATAGTTTAAAATGTAATTTGTTTTCAAATAAATTTATCGATGATAAAAGATTGAATGTTTTTCTGAAAAAATTTTTAAAATCTATTTTATGGAACTATAAAATTCATAAATTATATTTTTTTCTCTTTGGAAGAAAGAAAATTAAATCTTTTGAATTCAGTAGACTTATAGAGGCACATGCGAAAAAAAGGAATATTTTCTTAAATCCCATTCATTTTTCAGAGATATTTCAATTTGAAAATTTGCAATCAGAAAGACATGAGTTGATAAAAATAGACGAAATTCTTGATATTGTTAAAAAATCTTACAAAACTGTTAATTGCAAGTTAGAAAAAAATGTACGTAATTATTTGACTGACTGGATTCATGAAGCTGTAAATTTTTTAAAAATAATTAAGCATAATGAAAAAAAAATATTAAAAAAATTTCACAATGATGAAGAGGTTTGGTTTGGATGTGGAGGCGCTACAATTTATAGTGCAGCTTTAACAAGTCTGTTAAGGAAAAATGGAATAAAAATAATAACGCATGATCATGGTTCTGGGAATGCACATCATGGTCAAAGGCAGGTGCATTGGACTGAATTTATGCATAGTGATTTGTTTATTCAATTTAACCATCATGTTGCCCAAATTAGAAAAAATTCTCTGAAAAAAGAGTTTTTAATGGGAAATTCTGTTCCTAAATTGAAATGTTTATTTCAAAAAAATAGCAAAAAAATTAAACAAAATCTGATTAGTAATATTAAAACTAATTCAAAATTCCGAAGCGCAATGTATGTATCAACTGCTTTCCATGCTGAAGGTCAAAGACTGAGACCTATTATACACGATATGACTTATTTTGATTGGCAAATTAGGCTTTTTGAAAATATGAGAAAACACAATTTAGATATATATTATAAAGAGCATCCCGAATCACCAACCAAAATACCCACAAATTTTTTTAAAGAACATAGTCTAATCAAAATTAATACTAAGTTTGAAGACATAAATTTTGAACCAGATATCTTCATAATAGACTTTATATTTTCATCTACGACTCCTAGTATATTTAGATCAAAAAAACCAATTATATTCATTGATCTTGGATTTCCAGTCATTACAAAAGAAGCTTTATCAATGATAAAAAAGAGATGCTTTTATCTTAAAACTAACTATGAAGCTAATTCAAGGATAACGGCAAATTGGAAAACATTTGATAGTTTTTTTGAAACAAAAGAACACTTTATCGATATGTCTTTCACAAATAAATACTTTTACAATTGCTGAAAATATAATTTTTTCCTATCTAACTTATTGACTTATCTATAATAAATATATATGAAGCACAAAATACTATTGTCGCGGGGTGGAGCAGTCTGGTAGCTCGTCAGGCTCATAACCTGAAGGTCGTAGGTTCAAATCCTACCCCCGCAACCAAATCAAAATCTTCTGAGTTATTATTTATAAATTTGCTTTATTACTTTTGGTTTATCTTTGAATGACCTAAGCCAAGTATCAATATTAACAAGTTTATTCAATGTTTTAGAAATTTCCCAATTGTTATTCAATCTAAATTTATCTACTAAATTATCTATTTTACTTTTGCTTGCTATTGATTTTACCGGTGAATTGCTTTCTTTTAATAGATCTAAAAATCTTCCTAGTCCATTTTCATCCATGTACCATTTATTGTATGGTAATACTAATCCAATTTTCCTTCTAAATACTAATTCTTTAGGAAGATATTGAACTGCTAAATTTTTAAGTATTGGTTTTGTAGTTTTTCCAGGTGTTCTTAAATTGTGAGATAAACTCGAGACACTTTTCCACAAAGGAAGATGAACAAATGGAACACGTGTTTCAACAGAAGAGGCCATACTAATTTTATCTTGCCTGATCAAAAGTGACTCAAGATAAGATTTATGATCTACTGCATAAAGTCGGTCTCTAAAATCACTAAATTTGCTCGAAATTTTATTTCTATATCCAAAAGGTGCAGGTAGAATATCTGGGAATATATCATTTAAATATTCAATATTGTCGTAAACTGCAGAATATATTGCCGCATCTTTGTTTAAAAATCTTTTTATGCCCATAAAAGGGTATTTATTTGGGAATAATTTAGTAAAGGGTAATCTAGACAATTTCTCTTGAAGTGATAATTTTTTCCACATTCCATACCTTTCATATCCTCCGAATAATTCATCCGCTCCCTCTCCTGTAAGTACTACTTTGTTACTTTCACCAATTTTTTTACATAATAACCACAAAGCTACACAGCCTCCATGTGAGGATGGTCCCTCTATAGACTTAATCGTATCAGGTAAAGCATCTGCATATTTTTTACTATCTATATTAAGTTCATATTGATTAATTGGATATATCTCACTAACCATTTTTCGATAATGACTCTCATCGAAATTTTTTTCACCAATTTTTACTCCATAGGCTGATATGGCCTTATTACTATTTTTTGAAGCAATTGCAGTGATTAAACTGGAGTCAACACCGCCTGAAAGTTGAGTAGAGTAGCCAACATCACTGATTAAATGATTTTTAATTGAATCAATCACAGATCTTTCAACATTGGAGATATTATTTTCTTTTTCTTCTTTAAGAAGGTCTAGAATATTTTTATAGATAAATTTTTTTTGATCACCATTTGATAAGTTTATTTCTATTGCTGATCCTCCTTCTACTCTAATAACATTAAGTTCATTTGAAGACTCTCCAGCAGCCCATTTATATGTCAAAAGCTCTGGTAAAACACTTGGATCTGGTTCAGAAATTCTTAATCTACTGAACACCCTCATCTCACTTGAAAAGGCACTAATTTTTCCATGCTTAGTAAAATATAGTGGTTTGATACCAAAAGGGTCTCTCACCCCCAGAGCAATGCCTCTTTTTCTATCAACAACTACAAATGCAAACATGCCTTCTAGCATTCCTAAAATTTTTGATCCGTATACTCGATATCCCTCTAATAAAACTTCAGTATCACTGTTAGTCTTAAATTCTATGCCAGATTTGCTTAACTTATATCTTAGATCTTTATAATTATAGATCTCACCGTTGAATATGATTGTGTATAAACCACATTTAGAAGTCATGGGTTGATTTGAATTTTTAACTGGATCAATAATTGCCAACCTTCTGAATACCAGTCCAATTCCGCTTTCAGAATGTATTCCTCCAGAGTCTGGACCGCGATGGAAAAGATCTTTGTCTATCGAATTTAGGAAATAATCTGAAAAATTTTTATTTGGTTCAAAAAAGGCCGCTAATCCACACATAAAATTTATATTAGCATTTTTTTAATTTAAAGAATTAAAAATCACAATTATTTATTACATTTAAAGATAAATAGTTGGAAAATGACTTCGCACCTAATGAATTTAAGTGCGGACCATCATAAAAATTACTCACTTCATCAGTTATGCGATGGATATTAATATCTTCTAGTTGACTAAGATCGCACAAATTTACTTTTTGTAACTTATTTTTGATTACATCCATAACTTCACTATACCTTTGCTGATTACTTCTTAATTTCGTATTGTATATAGGTAATGTTGTAATTATTACTTTTAGATCTCTTTTTATTAATTCTTTTGATAATAAATCTAATAAATATACTCCCTCATCCGATATGTATAATATTTCACTCTCATATTTTTTTTTATTATTTAATAGAAA